>ERZ779637.61-NODE-61-length-75443-cov-10.758025_pt1 | contig 75443 bp, 63 predicted proteins | sample MGYA00514196_ERZ779637 | MGnify/ENA primary metagenome ERZ779637 (study PRJEB29562, sample SAMEA4376700) | mouse gut metagenome | isolation source: Cecum | study: EMG produced TPA metagenomics assembly of the A DSS colitis mouse model was used to assess the...
ACGGCAGAAATTACTATGTTAATTTGTATAAATATCAATATGTCAGTACACTAGTCTTCTGCTTTTCATTCATAATCGCTGGCAAGGTTCCCTCCAAAACAGCTTTTAGATCAGATACTTTCGCACACTTCATTGTCTTTAGCGCACTTACAATTAATTGCTGATATATGTCGTTAGCTAATCCCTTATTCCGTAAATATTCTGCCGGCGCGCCTACAATATTAGCGATCCTATAGGATACAAACAAATTGGGATATCTTCCCTCTACTAATCCTGCCTTTTTCAAAAAATTATAATTCTCTTTAGTGATAAGCTCTTTCTTCTGTACTTTATCTAATAAAAACACTGTATGCAAATCCAAATCTACATTGCTACGAAGCAGCTGCGTATAATTTCTATCAAGAATTTTTCCATATAACGTAACTTTAACACGATTAATATCCTTCAAATCATAAGTCGGCAACGGAAAACATTTGTCCCTCTGGATTTGATACATCATGGGAATCCCCATTGCATTCGTATCTATCATGTAAAGGTTAACCATCACATGACACAAAAAGCCGTTCCTAATAATAAGGCTGTTTATATCCCTCCTCAAGCGCTCGCTCTACAGTTTCAGGAATAAAACTGCCTTCATTAATAAATATCAATCTATCCTCAAACTCTTCCACATTAATTTTTCCTCGAAGCTGATAATTGGAATGCGCAATGCAATTATTTAACATTTCTTTTACCACATCAGGGTCATACTGATCTACTTCATCCGGGAACAAAGTTTGTTGCTCAGCAATATAACGGTATTTTTCATTCCTGATTTTGGCATAAGTCTTATCCACCGCCAGCAAAAGTGGCATATCAAAATGTTCATATGCTTTGACAGTACCATCCCCGTTATACAAAGTCCATGTTATTCTTGGAATAAATCCATCAAAAAGGTACAGCGACTCCTCTTTTCCCAAGAGAATAAGCGCTGTATTTGTCACCTTTCCCTTTATTAATAAACCAGCTTTATTCAATATCTCTACATCAGACATTCTTTCCAGCATTTCTATAGATCTCTTGGACGCCTTTTGCTTTTTGACAAACAATATACGTGCATATTTCACAGCTTTTTCATCCAAATCATCTATATCTGCATTTTCTACAATTTCTTTTGACCAGTCAACACCCACTTGACTGCGAATCAAATCTACTTTATCCATTGGCAGCGGGCTGGTATTTTCATCTTCTCTTGCATAGGCAGCGCCATTCCATGTTGTTGGAATACCCCGAAGCGCAGGTGGAATCTGAAATGCAACTACTCGCTTCCCTTCCAGATTCAGCTCGTATATTTCCATAAATGTCAAACGTTCATTTGTTCCAACAACAATTTCTTTTTTCATTCTTTGCAGACTTCCGTCTTTTCTATACGCCGTTCCCACAATTTCCTTTTCGTTCGTTATTCCGAATATCAACCACGCTTCTTTCCTGTCCCGTATATTAGCCTCATTACCTAATGCCGAAAAATATTTCCCGATATCTTTCAAAGAACAGTTGGTTTTTGCCTCCTTGAACTCCACAATTTCATCTTCAAAATCTTCTATCATCTGTATGATTTTTTCCTTAAGCTGATTTTCAGAATATATCATGTTTTCTTTCTCCGATACTCGTACTATACGATTCCTGAATGACACAATTTGTAACATGGAACGACAAATGATAATTTCTTTTCCATACGACCATCGCCTCGTACTGCCTACAAAAAATCCGTTGGTTTTTTATTCTCTAAAATAATACTTCGCTCCGGAACAACTACGTTTTCATCCGACAAATCATGCTGTACGTAAGCATTCGCCCCAATCAAATTTCCATTTCCGACTGTAATCTTATCTTTTGTCGTTGCATTATTGCCGAAAAAATTTTCATCCGAAACGATAACATGACCGGCTACCGATGCGGAAATGGCAAAATAATTAAAGTCTCCAACTTTTGTATGATGCGCAATCATAGCCTTTGGATAAACAATATTTCCGTTGCCGATCTCAGCGTACATTCCGATATACGCCTGCTCGAAAATCAGATTACCTTCTCCCAGTTTATCCGTCTCCACGCAGGCCGTCTTATGTATATAATTTTCTATATGGTAACCGCAGTTTTTTATCTCCGCAAATTTTTCCCTGCGCGCGGCATTCATTTTCGTATATCCGATACATAGATAAATGCCGATTTCTTTTTTATCTGAGTAACCTTTCAATACATCAAAAGAAATAATCGGTATCTTTACCGTTTCACCGTGAATTTCAAGCGTTTTATACTGCTCTGCTATATATTGCCTGTCTACGGTAAATCCCTCTATCTTTCTCCCTTCTTCCTCCAGAAGATAGAATAGATTCTCCGCCAAATCTGTCGTTCCATAAATATAATAGCGCATACGCCTTACTCCATAATCACAAACTTCTCAGTCAGCTCCCTAATCCCAATCGCCTTTTTATACTTGTTCTCATAAACATGATCCGCTTTTCCGTCCAGCAGATCCAGCCACCATATGACAATATTGTGTCCCAGCATATACTGAAAATATACAGACCCGGAAATTCTGGCGTTGATTTCAAAAATATAATTTTTCCCCGCATGTTTTCTCAACTGGATATTGATATAACCGCGCAGCTTTATATCGTTCACAATCTTTTCCACAATTTGACGGATACCCTCGTCTTCCACCAGTTCCACAAAGGATGTATAGCCATTCTTTAATTGTCTCTTAAATATGATAGAGGAAATCCTGTTGCCGTCTGAAAAAACACCTACCGTATATTCCTGTGACTCTCCCTCGATATACTCCTGAATCACAATATCCTGAACATTCACCTTCAATTCCCGTATCTCATCCACCGTTTTTATCTTTTGTAACAGCTTCGAACCGCAGGAATTTCTCAATTTGACAATATAAGTATTTCCGTCCTCCAAAAAATCATGGTACAAATATGTTTTAGGCGCAATAACATCCCCTCCGATTCGATTGAGCAGTCGGCTTGTCTCATATTTGTCCTGAAATGTCTCTATCATGTCAGGCGTATTAATCATCACCTTAATACCTGCATTCGCAAAAAGACCTGCACTTTTTGAAATCGCTTTAATCTCCGACTCGTTTGCCGGAATCAGATGGGTAATCTGATATTCCCTACATTTATCTAACATTTCCCCAATATATGCAGGATTTACCGCCGGAAGACTCTTCCAATAAGTGATAACCCTATCCATACCTACCGGATAATCATAGATATCGCAGCCGTACACCATATCCTCCGTTTCCTGTAAAATCTTGAGAATACCGTTTGCGACATCACCGCTGATAGCGGTCACCAAAATCCTTCTCATACAAAGTCTTCCTTCCTGCGTTCCAAAACGCCTTTAAGTTTCTTTAATCCTGCGTCATACTGATCAATCTGCCTGTAAAGCTCTGTTGTATCCAATAAAATCGTCTCAAACCAAACTTCTTTTTCAATCGTATCAATCACGGCATAGCCAAATCCATTGCCATCCCTCGGTTGTCCGAGCGACCCCGGATTGACGATCAGGGTATCCCCGACAAAGCGTTCCATTCTGCAATGGGTATGCCCCAAAATAACAATATCATACTTCTGATATATCTGCGGATCTTTAATCGCATCTTTCGGATACAATCTTCCCTCCAGTGAATCCTGCGGCGTTCCGTGGAAAATACCTATCCTGCGACCAGAATCAGCAATGATACACCCTGATTGGCACGCTGCGATTCTGTCACACTCCTGCTGCGTAAATCTGCTTCTCACATCCGCATAAGAATGCCCGTAATTATTCACATAATCCGCTTCCTCTTCCGCTCCGCAAAACAAGTGCTGAAAATAGGCATCATGGTTACCTTTCAGCCAGATCAAATTGTCTGTCTCCGCCAGCCTTTGTATAATCTCATGCTGGTTATAATAATATCCAAAAATATCACCACAAAAAACCAGGTGATCGTATTCTTCTTGTCGAATGCGCTTCATAAAAGCGTCCAAAGCATAGGAATTGCCATGTAAATCAGAAAAAACTAGTAAACGCACAAGCTGCTCCCCTCTTACTCTTCCCCGTAAATCCAATCTATCGTATCATCCAGCATATACCGGGGCTCATATCCCAATACCGCCTTTGCCTTTTTCCCTGATATTTCCCAGTGTTCCACCTCCGCCGCGTCTTCCACACCGGCAAAACGGATCTGTACGCCAGCTTTTGTGCGGGCAATACATTTTTCGGCGAGCTGCAGGTTGGAGATGCTCTCCCCGCCAATCAGGAACACACCCTCCGTATCCCTGACAAGCGACAGGCCGACCGCTTCCGCTATATCCCGCACATCCACATAATTCTGCACCCGTCCTCCTGCTCCGTAAAGCAGAATATCCTGCCCCTTACGGCATTGCTCCAGCATACGGTACAAAAAAACATTCTGCCGCATTCCTCTTCCAATCGGAGACGGAATGCGAAGCATCACTTTTTTCATTCCCGGCGTACCGACGTTCTTCACAATTTCCTCGCCCGTCAGCTTCGTAATATGATACAGCGTTTCCGGATGCGCGGGGTGGTCCTCCGTGATCGGTACACTGACCGGTTTTCCAATAACCGGCACACTGGACAGATAAATAAATTGATCCGCCCCCAGTCGATTCGCCAATTCCACCACATGATATGTGCCCAGGCAATTCGCTGTGATAGTTGCCCCGTCTCCGGGTACGCGGATATCCGCCGCCAGATGGATCACCGCCCGGCACTGTCCAACTGCCTGAACTGTCTTTTCTACAAAATCTCCATCGCAAATATCCCCCACGATAATCGTAAGCCGCTTTGACCGCATATCCAACTTTTTCGAGTTTGTCATCGCTATGACATCATACCCCTGCGCCAGCAAATGCTCTGTCACATAGCGGCCGATAAATCCTGCCGCACCGGTAACCAGAATTTTACTCATCCGTTTTCTCCAAGCATCTGTTCTCTCTCCTCGTAATTCTTACCCACCTCATTGCCATTCTCATCAAAACGTTTTTCACCAATAATCTCCCAATCTGTACATTTCTGACAAATTGCGGGAAGCTCATCAAAGCGGTGCTCCATATGTTTTTTCACAAATGCCTCGTTTCTCTTCTGCCAGATTTCTTTGATCGTGTTTATATTCACATCGCCGCACTCATAATCCGCATTCACATCCATTACGCACAGCGCCGCTTTTCCATCCCATGTAATCGGCAGGATGCCCACCGCATTGCCGCACGCAATCCTCGGATCCGTCTTCTCGGGTGCAATATCCTCACACTGTCCCGCCCATGAGATCAATCTGCGGGTCGTTGTCCAAGCTCCCCGTTTTCTCCAATACTGAATAATCTGATCAATCTCATGTTCATTCTCTTCCATCTCCATTACTTTTATCTCTATGATCGGTTCTTTCAATCCGCGCTCCTGCTTACGTTTTAAAATACGCTCAATATTGGCATAGGTAACATCCCTGTTAGCATTCACCCGGATTTTTTCATATACTTCCTTTGAAAAACCGTCACAATCAATACTGATAAAACTGATGCCGGAATCCAACAGCATCTCTGCCATTTCTTCATCCAAAAGCGTTCCGTTTGTGTTTAGACTGATATTTTTTAGTCCCTTTTTTACCGCATAATCGATCATATAGAAAAGCTTAAATTTCTGTAATAAAGGTTCTCCATAAAAATCAAGCCATATTCTTGTATATGGATTTTCCCGGGCAATCTCGTCTATTATTTTTTTATACAGCAAAATGTTCATCTGCCCTTTCGGTCTGGTCAGCTTATTGTTCGCGCAGGTAGTGCAGTTTAAGTTGCAGTAATTCCCCGGCTCAATAATGACATTTAACGGAAATTCCGATATCTTAAACTTCTTTTCTACTTCACTGATTTTTTCGTACATATCCCTTTTCTCTCCTTTTTCCGAAAACCCGGCCTTTTTTTCACGCTCACTTATCTTCCATGTCTGATTCTACATTCAGTCTTTCTTTGACTACATATTGTGGTAGATGATTTAAATTCATAAAAATCCTGCCAACATACTCCCCCAATAATCCCAGCATAATCATAATCATCCCACAGCAGAACAACATAACAGCTATCAAAGACGTATAGCCTGCCGCCACGGCCGGTTCCAGTAGCTTATGAATCACTGTATAAATACCGCCCAGGAAACCAATTACAGCCATGCCGCATCCGACAATGCTCGCTATCCGCAAGGGAATCACCGAAAAGCCGGTAAACCCCTCCATCCACAAACCGAGAAGCTTCTTAAGTGTATAGCCGCTCTTTCCATATATGCGTTCATGGTGTTCTATCGGCACATCCGCTATATTTCTTGTAATACGCATAAAATATCCAAATATATACGGCGACGGATTTGGATAGTCTTTCAGCTTGTCCACCACAAACCTTCTGGTAACAAAAAAGCTGCTGGTATGCACATTCTTTGGCGTACCCATTACCCAGTCAGTCATCTTTCGGTTGATATTGCTGCCCCACACCCGGAATCCGCTTTCCTTCTTTCGCTGAAAATAGGCGTACACAATATCATAACCTATTTTCAGCTTCTCAATCAGAGCTGGAATATCTGCGGCATTATGCTGCCCATCATCATCCATAAACACAACGTAATCCCCTGTCACATATTCGATTGCCGCCATTCTTGCAGACTGCTGACCAAAATTCTTTGCAAGTGACAAACCGATTACGTTCTCATGACATGAGCAAACTTCCGTAATCACGCTCCAAACATTGTCTCTTGAATAGTCATTAACCAAAATGACCTGACATTCATAATTTTCTCTTAATGTATTTAAAATATTTTCCACAACCGCTTGAATCGATTTCTCGGAATTATAGCAGGGAATCACAACTGATACCTTTTCCATTCCCCCGATCCTCGCTTCCATATGCCCATCACCCCTTTACTCATAAATCCTAAACCTATCCTCATTCATAAAACTTATAAACAATAAAACCTTCCCCTTCATCCGTGATTTCATAAGTACATCCCGGAAATTTTTCTTCCATCAAGTCAATGAGTTTCTCATTCGGCTCTTTCCCGGCCATAAAGTAAACATTCTCTCTAAAAAAGTCCTCTTCGTATATATGTTCAAAACCATTTTGTCTAAGCTGCTCATAATAGAGCGGCGAATTATAGTAGGAGCCGCCCCAAGATATTAAATTATAGGGTTTGCTCTTCGGATATACTCTCCACGGACCTCCTCCCTTCGACAATGACGGCTCATAAATATATAGATTTTCCGGATGCGCCATCGCATAATCCTCTCCGTTTGCCTGAGTCGTCCTCGCTCCACTTCTCCCATGTGAAAAAGAACCTGCTGCACCCAATCCCCCGTAAGGACTGCGTACACACTTGACACAAAGCATGAGCGCAAGAACGGATACGACTGCGCTTACTGCAACGCTTTCTTTCCTTTCACGATCGGTCTCCAAACCATTCCCTGCCATTCCAAGAATGGAAGGAATCACCGCAAGCAATGTCCATGCCTCAACAACTCGCTCCATCATCCTGCCGCCGTGCGCAAAATACAATGTCTCCGCCAGCCATACAAACAGCCACAGAAAAGAAACGATATTTCTTCCGTATCCTCCTTTGCGATGCCAGAGTGCATCAGCCAAAAGGAACAATAGCAATACTACCCATACTTTGATCTGAAGCTCTATTTTCGGAAAATTGTCATGCAAATACCAAAATCCCACATCGATCGGCTCATGTACATTGCGCTCATTAATTTTTCGAAATGATTCCGTACTTATTCTCTCATCCATAAAGAACCAACCCTTGGCCAGCACATAAAATTTTTCCGACCATCCAATCTCGTCAAACAGTTCTTTATTGGACTCATAATCTAATTTGGAATAATCCGTAAAATTAGCCCTTTCCGCATGATATTCCCGAAATTCTCCCCAGTCGTCCAACGCCTCGTGTATCTTATGAATGCCTACGGAAATAATTACAGTACTACAAATCACCAGAAAGGAAAGTGCCATCTTTTTCACTTTCTGCCTGTCAGAAGCTTTTAAAAAATATCTGAGTACCTCGAAGCAAACTGCCGCCGCCGCGCTTCCCAAAACCAGATAGCCCACCTTCGATCTGATATTAACCGAAAAAAACATAAAGAAAAAAATCAAAATATTCTTTATGACAATATCTTTCCTACTGCATTCCTCCTTTTTCTCAATCAGCATCAGAGAGATTGCCGCAATGCCGCAGTACGCAGATACCAGCGTAAACTGGATAATGACAGAATAATAGATAAACATACCAAAGTACAACAGACAAAACATGCTTCCACCCCATTTGGGAAAAGCTGTTACGCAGCAATAACATACTGCCGTCAAAGATAAATCAATAAGAATTAGAAAACTAAGGGTGTACCAGGGAATCCCTGCATGAATCATATAGAGAGCCGATGCCATCCTTCCCCACAGAAACAGGCTGAAAATTGTATTTGCTTCCGGCTTTCCGGTTCTGCCCCCCGATACACAGCCCATCAGAAATGCGTCATCATTCGTTTCAAATATAATCGGAACCAGCAGCCACGTCAATAGCAGTAATGCAAAAACGAAAACGGCCGAAAACAGCAGTTTATGACTGTCACGTAGTGCCCTTATCTTAAGAATATTTCTCTTTACATTCTCCATCGTATCCGCTCTCACTCCCAGTTAAATAAAACAATTCCCGCAAGAATCACACAAGCGCCCAACGCTCTGACCTTTCCGATATGTTCCTTCAATACAAAATATCCTAACAGCAATACGAAAATATAGGAAAATGTTCCCAATACAGCCACATACTTATACGGAACATAACGCATAGCAATCATATTAATAAACATTGTGCCGAACATCAAACCATAGGCCGCCATCACCCTGATATGGAAAATTCTCCGGATGCCCTTTTCCCCTTCGTTGGCCTTCGCCTCTTTTTTCATGAGAAGCTGTGATATCGCTGCAATAAGACCGCTGCATATATATAATAAAACTGCAATCCACCTATTCATGATAATTTACCATCATTAACCCTATAAATATAACAACACTGCCCACAATATTGAAGAAAGTAATATGCTCCTGAAATACCAGTGCAGACCACACCAACCCCCAGAATACTACCGTACCTTTATTTAAATACGCCTGCGCCAGATCTACTTTGCTTAAAATAGCCTGCCATGCCACCGCATATATACCCAAAACTGCCACAGCAGCCATCAGGATAGCTGCCGTCTTAAAGGCAAACAATCCTTCTCGCTGCCAGGACATCGATGCCAGCTTCATCAAAACAGAGTTTAATGAAAATATGACATTCATAATCTGCATAAGTAAGAACAACGTCACATTTTTCTTTGATATTAATGATTTCAATTTCATTGGTTTCCCGTCTTTTGCTTAATTAAATTCTATTTTAACATAAATACAACGTCCATTCAACTGCCCCACGCAAGCTAATCCTCTTCCTCTCTCTCCACCACTGCCACTGTCTCTTTGCCCCACAGCCTCGCGGCGGCTCCGTTTTTCCAGTTTTCCGTGTCATCCGTTATCCTCGGAGTCTGAATCACAGGCGAATCAAAATACTTTTTATCCACCTCGACTACAACATTCTGCTCTTCCGAATCTCTAATCGCAATCAAGCATTCCTGCCACGCATCATGGATTTCTTTCGCATCTCTGACAGCCGACACGGTCTGCACCCAAGGTAGTCTGCTTATACCCTGACCGTACACCAGCGTAGAATAAATCAGCAAAAAGACAAAACCTATCAAAGCAACCTCTATATGGCCCGGCTTAGCAAATGCCGCATAACCAGACAACCCTTTTACATACATACCAAAACAGATTGAAGTAATTATCATCCCAACCATAAAGACAAAATCGAGCACAAAATATAGCCTGTTAGGGAAAAAGCTGACCCCCGTATACCCAAGCGCGATTGGAAAAGCATTAATCGCCAGCGCCGCAAGAGAAAGGCAGCCCGCTAAAAGCGGATATATCCCCCGCATCGTTCTTACAGTATGACGAATGCCAATATAGACACCCATAACCAGAAGAGCAATAAAAAGCGGCTGCTGAATCATATGCTTCAAAATTCTCACAGATATTTTTACTGTCTCAACAACTGCTCCTATCAGATCGACTTCTGAGGTATAACTCTCATACCTCGCATAATTTCCAGGTGCCGCAACCGCAATCACCCCGCTCACAAACATAAACCAAAACGGAATCGTTTTTTTCCATAGGGGTTTCTTCTCCCTGATGCTAAAATAAGCCCACAATATCATATAAGTCATGCCCGGCAGAATGGCCTCCGCATAAAAATTGCAGGCCGATGCGCCAATGACACAGAGAAGAATCTTGATAATCCAACTGCTCTTCTCCCTATAAAAGTACAAAATTGTCAATGTGATCGTCACCAGACCCAAAGTCATCGCCATCATATAGCCGGAACCGACAAACCAATAATAAATCTCTGAATATATATTCGTATTTAGGAAGACAAACAGAAACGCTAAGATATATGCGGCAATATTTTCTCTTTTTGTTTCACCTAAAATCTCTGTTGCCGCTGTAGCAATCATCATAAACAACGCTATCATAAATGCAATGAACAAAAGAATCATTTCTACGCCAATACCATAACTCTCCAGCGGAAACAATACCAGCGGATGAATCAGCGCTCTAATAAACGCATACAACCACACACCCGACCATGTAGTATACCGCATATTTGCATAGCGAACACTATCCATAAACATCGAATTTTTATGAACATGGTACGCTGTCGAAAAATCATCTGTTGAAGGCAGCGTGAAAAAAATAGTATATACCATCGGTAACAGTAAGATTCCGATCATCAGGACACATATTATAAATTTCCAATTTCCCGCAAGCTTTTTCTTTAATTCACTCATTCACTTTCCCCCTCGCTCGATGATCTCATCGCTGATTTTCACCGACTCTTCGTTTAATATTTCATCCTTCTCCGCATCATACTCCAGCTTCCGCACATGGTACTGCACATCCTCCAGTATCCTGCGGTTAGCCGCTATCGTATCCGCCAGCAGACCGATCACAAACGTAATAAAACCGATAATCAGCAATGTACATGCCAGAATCAAGGACTGCACATGCCCGTTCCCGGCGCCGCGGAAATAAAACCCAAGAAACCGAATCCCGATTCCCAAACCGATCAGCGACGGCAAAAGCGCCACAAGCGAAAAGCAGTACAGCGGCTTGTACCACATAAAAGCGCGCAGAATCGTCAGCATGGATTTTTTCACATATCCCCACATACTATGAAACAGTCTGGAACTTCTAAGCTCCGGATTCGTTCTGATCGGAACGCTCATAATAGCCATTTTACTTCTGCCGGCCTGTACGATTGTCTCAAGCGTATAGGTATAGTCATTGACCACATTGAGGCGCATTGCCGCCTCCCTGCTAAAAGCGCGGAATCCGCTGGGCGCATCCGGTATATCTGTGTGGGATGCCTTTCGCACCACCCAGCTTCCGAAATGCTGTAATTTCTTTTTGATCGGAGAAAAATGCGCCGTATCGTCAATGGGTCTCTCTCCGATCACCATATCCGCTTTCCCCTCCAGAATAGGTCGCACAATGGTCTCGATATCTTCTCCGCAGTACTGGTTGTCCGCATCGGTATTCACAATAATATCCGCCCCGTGACGCAGACAGGCGTCGATGCCCGCCATAAACCCTTTGGCCAATCCCTTGTTCTGCCTGAAATTGACTACATAATGCACGCCCCAGTTTCTCGCGACCTCCACGGTATTATCCTTGCTTCCGTCGTTGATAATTAAATATTCTATCTCATCAATACCGTCCATTTTTTTTGGCAGATCGTTCAGGGCAATCTCTAACGTTTCCGCCTCGTTATAACACGGTATCTGAATCATCAGTTTCATGTAGTCATCCCCTGCTCTTCCGCAATTCTTACAATCAGCGCCGCCAGACTCTCCGCATTCCCCATCTCTACATAGTAATGCGTATTGTCCGGTTTGAAAAGCTCATGGTTCGCCTCATTGTCACCCAGAATCATTTTCTTCTGCATGGCCTCATAGATATACGCCTTCCCGGGGATTGTTCTTTTCGCCTTATCAATATCCGCGTTAAAATGTCCCGCAAGGCACAGATCCGCTCCGGCTATCTCATCTGCCAGCTCCTGCTGTGAAAGCCACTCAATATATTGTATATTATTTCCTATATATCGGTCAACTCCCTTTTTCTCAGGCCCTATGACAATAAACTGTATTTTATCATGATCTCTGAGAAGCTCCGCCGCCTTAATCACAGTTTCCACTCCCTGCAGCGGTAAAATGCTTCCGAAATACAAGACCGTATACTTATCCGGATATCTTTTACTTTTGGGGCTTCTCGGATAATAGATCATCCGATCCGCCTCGAGATACAACACTTCCATTTTATCATAATCAGCGCAAAATTCTGATGCGAAGAAATCTCCATGCGCTTTCGTATCCACGATAATATGATCTGCCAGATTCAAAGTTCTTTTGTCTATCCAATGTAATATTGCGGCCGCCGGAGTACCTTTTTTTATCATCTTTCTGTCGCATACAAACGTGTCATAAAGGGAAATAAAAAAATCAATCACGACCTTACCGTTCCTGAATTTTCTCCGGAAAAAGGGAAGAACAAGCTGCGGCGCAAACCCTATAAATACGACATCATAGCTGCGGCAGTTTTCCCGTATTAACGAGCCATACACCTGAAACAGCCGCTTGCAATATCCCGAAGCATCCGAACCGATTACCTTCAGTTTCGGGGCGTGCTTTGAAAGAAGCGCAATCTCTTGGCTGTTCCGGATATAGTCCGTGTTTTTTGTTGTGATAAAAAGAATCTTTTTGTCACCTATCATACACATTCCCCGTCTCATACATAGCGTCCGCATCACTCGCATGCCCCGGCTGCATATACTCAATCATATGATCTTCCTCTCCTCCTTCGTAAAACAGGAATCGTCTCTCCCTCTGATCCCCCTCTTTCCAGTCAAAAATCTGGTCGCTCCCAGCCCCATTCAACAGTCTTACATAAGCTTCCTGCAGATCTTCGTAAGAAATCGGCGCCTCCGACACAGAAAAATCATGGCTCTCTTCCATACCCTTTACGAAGAAAATCGGATTCTGCTGCTCGTGATAATCCCCTATGATATTGCTGTAACCATGATCGGCCATAACGATAATCACCGAATTATCATACACGCCCGCCTCCTTCAATTTATCCAGATATGCTTTCGTGATTGTCAGAGAAGCCTTTACATTATCCTCATAAGAGCCGTCCTCCGCGGCAATTTCCTCCACGTTTTCATTCAAATTAAAGGGCGGATGTCCTCCCGCAATGTGAATAAAGCGAAAACATTTCCGATCAGTCAAATCAATCTCCGCACTCTGCATCCTGTCATAAAAGCTTTTATTTGTGCTGCTGTAAACAGTTTCTCCCTCCGGCGGAATCTTGATCCGGTTAAGATGATTCAAGTTAACAAACATATAGGGTTTCAGGCAATATGGCGCATAGCGGAATCCCGTTAACTGTAACTGCCACTTTATCATCATCAGTTTACTGCCGACACCTCTCTTGCCGGGAATCACATTTTCGAACCGTTTCTTTCCCTCATCATTGGCCAGAAGCTCCTGTTCATAAAGCCCGATCTGCCAGCCTTTCTGCTCTAAATCTGAGAGCAGCGGCGAATCCGCGTAGGCTCTCGCCTCATATTCACGGAACTCCACCTCATTTTCAAACCATTCTCCCGACAAGATATAGGGAACGGAATTTCGGGTTGCCGGGTACACGCCCATCGTATTCCGATAATAGGTGAAATCAGTGAAAATGTCCTGATAATCCGGGTTATCTTCCATGAGCGCATTCATCGCCCGGGCATCCACTGCATCCAGTATAAGAATGACCAAATTTTGATCCTCGGACATTTGAAACATGTTTTTGTCCGTTACCGTCAATCCAAGCTTTTTCTCAAATCCGTGATTACTCAGCGCAAGTGTGAGAAGCGTCACGCAAAACATCAGTGTCATACAGATACTTACGACTCTGACCATGCTCTCAAAAAATCGATCCTTTGTCTTATGATAAACGATCGCAACTACAAGCACAACCACAATCCATAAAACGTAGGACTGCACATATTCCTTCCTGTAAAGACTCCAGTCGATATTCGATCCGTCCAGTAACGGCAGACTGCCCGTCAAAATATTCCCCTGAATATACAGACTTAGGAAAACAACAAAATAAACCGCCAATCCGAGCCGATATATCGTTTCGCCGCATTTTCTCAGAATAGCAAACCCCAGAATGTTGCAGACACAGGCCACACCGAAAACAAAAAGCATGATCGGTGCAAGGAGATATGCATCAAACCAAAATTCGTTCTGATTCATAAACAACAGTTCAAACGGTGCAAAGATAAAGAGCATAAAGCAAGTTACAACGGAAAGCCATATACCCTCTCCCCTGAAAAACTCGAATTTTCGATTGCGGTCTTCTCCCTTTTCATTTTTCTTTCCTGCCTGTACACCGGTTATATCTTTCATTGGATTGCCCTCATAAATCCTTCCTTATTTTCCCGTGCGCTCTCCTTCGGTCTTCCCAGATCTGCCCTTGCATCGAGCGCCACAGGTATTTCCCAGAAAACAGGCCCCCTCTTTTCCCCGATCCATTGCCCTATCCGCTTCACCTCTTCCATGGTTTCCAGCCGCTTCGCCTCACGGTATCCTGCCGCCCGCGCCACCTGCGCAAAATCGGTTCCCTGACAGCCTGTGGGCATAGCGCCCACGGACTCATGGGCCTGATTGTTGATAACGATATGATAAAAATTCTCCGGCTGCTGTGATGCGATAAAAGGAAGCGCTCCCATGTGCATCAATGCCGCTCCGTCACCGTCAACACATACAATTTTCTTATCCCGTTTATTCTCTGCAATTCCCAAGGCGATCATGGAAGCATGTCCCATGCCTCCCACGGTCATAAAAATATTGTCGTGGTTTCCGTATATCTTCTCGCTCTGCTCATACAGTTCTCTGGATATTTTGCCGGTGGTCGATACGACCACTGCATCGCCGGGCAGATTTTGCAAAATATGCCCCAGCACCTCCTCCCGTATCATAGAGCTGCCGTTTTCCCACACAAAGGATTCCGCCTTATCGAATGTGCCCTTTTTTACGATCACTGCAAACTGATCTCCCTGTTTCAGCGTCCCTTCCGCCTCCGCCAGTATTTCATCCAGCTCTGTGTCTGTGGTGCCCTTATCGATCACGCGATAGGGAACAGACAGCGTATCAAACAATTCACAGGTGATCTTCCCCTGAAAAACATGCTGAGGCTCATCCTTGATGCCCGGTTCTCCCCGCCATCCCACAATAAACAACATAGGGATCCCATACACATCCCGGTTCGCCAGCGACGCGAGAGGGTTCACCGCATTTCCGATACCGGAATTCTGCATATAAACACATGCAGGCCGGGAAGTCGCCAGATAGCTTCCGATCGCCATCCCCACTGCGGCGCCTTCATTTACTGTCACGTAATGCCGCAGATTCCCTTTGTAAGTCTGTATCCCGTCGCAGAACTGCTTTAACGTGGAATCCGGTACCCCCGTGATCGTAGTAATTCCCATTTGTTCTAACTGCTCCAGCAATCTAAAAGCTTTCATTGACTCTCTTCAACTCCTCCGCCGTATCTATCTCCACAAGCTGTCCCTCCTCCACCGGCTCAATGGTCAGCTTCAGTTTGTCCAGATTGCGGTTTACTATATCATCCCAAAACAACTGACTGTTCTCATCCAAAGCATAGGCTTTTTCTATCTCTTCCCGCAGTATCCGGGCATCCTCCCGCTTAAAGTAAGAGATGCCCACCATGTTATAGGTGTCTTTACCGCCTTTACCTACCCGCGATATATAATCCCCATCCAGTTCAAAGACCCAGTCGTCGGAATAACCCGCCTGCATTCTGCCGAAATAGCAGGAATGTGTCAGTTCCTTCTTAAAAATCGCCGGCTCAGCCACATACAAATCCGACTCACAGATAAAGCAGTCCGCCGCTCCGAGCGCCTCTCTCGCCGCATAGACGGACGAAATGTTATTTTTCGTAAGATAATCGGGATTATGCAAAATACGCAACTGCGGATATTTCTCACAAAGCGGCGCAAACTGTTCCCCCAGATATCCTGTCACGATATAAATTTCCGCCACAGGCCGCCCCAGCAGGCCCTCAATTACAGTCTCTATCATAGCTTTCCCGTGAATCCTTATGAGCGGCTTCGGCGTCGTCTCCGTCAGCGGACGCATACGGCTTCCCAGCCCCGCCGCCATTAAAATCGCAATTTCCTTCATCCTTCCGTCTCCCGCTTTTATGCGCCGCCATCTGACCCTACAGCGCTTCCATATGCGCCTGCAACCTGATACGACTGCATTATATTTCATCAATCAGACGTATGATCTCCCTAAAAGGCATCAGCTTGGAATCCACCTCAAGCGCCCGATGGTTCTTTAAAATTTCCACCGCCGTACTCTGCATTGCCGGAAACGCGCTTCTGGTCAGCTGGTTCGCGTAGATCACAATATTGACCCCCGCCGCGGCAAGTTCCTCCTCCGTGATGCTGTTGAAGGATGTGGGCACAACCACAATCGGCGTCTTGGCATCCTTCTCCCGAAACCGCCTGCAAAACGCCAGTATCTCATCCGGCTCCTTTTTGCGGGAATGAATCATAATGCCGTCCGCCCCTGCCTGTGTGTAAGCAAAAGCCCTGTTCAATGCATCCTCCATCCCGCGCTCCAAAATCAGGCTCTCAATTCTGGCGATAATCATAAACTCCTCTGTCCGCAGCGCTTTCTTGCCGGCGGAAATCTTCCCACAGAAGTTCTCTATACTGTCCTGCGTCTGCTCCACTTCCGTACCAAACAGAGAATTTTTCTTAAGCCCCGTCTTGTCCTCAATTATGACTGCGGACACGCCCATCCGCTCTAAAGTTCTCACATTATACACAAAATGTTCGATGAGACCGCCCGTGTCGCCGTCCAGAATAATCGGTTTCGTCGTCACGTCCATCACGTCGTCTATGGTTTGTATGCGGGATGACATGTCCACCAGCTCAATATCAGGCTTACCCTTAGCGGTAGAATCACACAGCGAGGAAATCCACATGGCATCGAACTGATCCAGTCTGCCGCCTGTCTCCACCACGGTCTTCTCCGCAATCAGCCCTGTCAGACCGGAATGTACCTCCAGCGTCTTGACAATCGGGCGCATGGCGATGAGCTGTCTTAACCTTTTGCGCCGAAACTCCGGCATCGCCAGCTTCTCTTTCATCTGGTCGTCGATTCTCTTTACATTTTCGTTGTAAGTATAGGGAATCTCCACCAGCTCACCGCCGAGCTTATCCAAATTTGCAACGACATTGTCACGGATCGCCTTCTCCGGCCCCTGCGACCAGTTATCGCCGTGCACCACATAGTCCGGCCTCATCTCCGTCAAAATTTGATCGTACATCACGTCTCGCTGGATTAAAACCTCTTTGACAAGCCCCGTCTGTCTGACAATCTCCATCCGCTGTTCCAGTGATATGGTAGGAAATCTGTTGAATCCTACCATCGCCTCGTCGGAGAGCACGCCCACATACACGTCGCCGTATTCGGACGCCCTTTTCAAGATATTCATATGTCCTTCGTGTATCACATCCGTGCAAAAGCACGTATATACCTTTTTACCCATTCCATATTCCCACCTTTACCTGTTTCCGTTATATTTTACCGGAACGGTAACCCTACATTTCTGCAGGGCCTCCTGAAACACCACAAAAAAGTCTTCGATATCCTGCCCGTCGATCGCGCCCAGCGCGCAGAGCCGGAACATCCCCAGCTTTTCCACCTTGCCGGGATAGATCGTAAACCCTCTCTCATAACAGTAATCGTGTATCTTTTCAAAATCCCAATTTGGATCGTCGGGATAAAGCGCCGCCGCCACCAGACCGGACTCGTTCTCCTCCGAGACATAAATTCGAAAACCCAGCCTGGTCAGGCCCTCTCTGATGGCTTGAAAGACCCGGCAGTGTCTCGCCCACTTATTGTCTTCTCCCTCTTCAAAGTACTCCGAAAGCGCCTGCTTCACCGAGTAAATCACCTGCACCGGCGGGGTAAAATGCATCTCCCCATGGGCCTTGGCATACTCGTACTGCATGTACAGATTACAGTAGTAGGAACGCTTCGGGTAATTTGCCGACGCCTCAATCACAGACTTTTTACCGATGATAAAGGATAAGCCCGTCATCGCCATGATGCCCTTCTGGGCGGAAGCCATGCAGAAATCCACCTCATCCTCCGCTATATGAATGGGCCGCATCGCATAGGTCGATGTCGTATCTACCACAAACACGCCGTGATGACGGTGCACCAGCGCGCCGATCACCCTGATCGGATTGAGCAGTCCTGTCCCCGTCTCATGGTGCGTTGTATAAACCAGCGCGATATCGGGATTTTCCCGTAACGTCTGCTCGATCTGTCCTAAATCTGCCGGCCTGTCCAGAGGGAGTTTTAAATTGATAAAGGGAAGTCCGTAATACGCACAGATCTCCGCCCCCCGGCTGCTGTACGCTCCGTTGTTGATAATCAGTATCTTTTTATTCTCCGGCAGTAACGAGTTCAGGCAGATATCCATATTGATCGTGCCCGAGCCGCAGAACAGAACCGCCGCATACTCTTTCGAGTCCGCATGAACAATGCGCAGAAGCCCTTCCTCCACTTCCCGCATGACCGATACAAATTCCTTTTCACGGGGACAGATATCGGGAACCACCTGCGCCATTTTCACCGTGTCAGTGGTCGTTGCGGGACCCGGATTTAAAAGTATGTTTCTCCTCACCATCTCAAATACCTCCTAGGAACCGGAACGCATCACCAGCCGGTCAATAATATATTTCGCGCCGACTTTTCCGCTGGCGCCGTTATGATAGATATACTCTTCCTTCAATTTCCGCATGGCATCACGGGAAAACTGTTTGTCCGCAAGAAGCCTGTCAACCGCAGGTACAATTTCTTCTTCCAGCTTCTCCGTCGCAATCGATATGCCCACTTTGTCCCGCAGCTCTATATCAATGGGAACGGTGTCCAACTCTCTGTAGTCCGGATTGACAATCTTCATCGGCGTGTTGATAAACAATACCGGCTTCAGTGTGGAAAAAGCATATTCAAAAGCTATGCTGGACCAGTCCGTAACAAGCAGATCCGCCATATACACTGTCTTATTGGAGGAAAAGTCTTTTTGGAAAATCACGCCGCGCGCCTCATATTTCGCCGCCAGCGCGTCAATCCGCGCCTCAAAGTGGCGCACATACTGCGGATGGGGGCGGACGATAATCCGATGCCCCGTCTCCGTCAGTCGGTCAAGCATCTGCTCAATACAGGAGTCCAGTATATTGTCCGCCTGCCAGGAAGGAGCAATCAAAACCGTTTTCTCATTTCCCCGGTCTGCTTCTCCCTTCTCCTCCGCGCACATCTGTTCATAGGAAACGGTCATATTGTCAATCACGGAAGAGCCCCATGCAATCAGGTTCTTCTTTGGCAGTTCAAACTTTTCCTCCCGCTCTGCGATTTCATCCCTGTTTTTCGGTCCCGACGTAAAAATGGTATCAAAGTGATCCAGCGCATTCTTATGGAAGGTCAGGTTAGAACTGTTCACATCATGCGGCACATAAATATACTCAATGTCTTTCTTCACATACGACCGCTTGAGCTGAAAGTTTTCCAAATCCGGAGTCGTCATAACCATGATATCCGTCTCCATCTTCATCATCAGCACGATCATTCTGTTTTCGTTGATGTAGTAGGGCTGAAACTGCTCGCTCTCCAGCCCGAACACCTCGTCCTCCGGGTCGCTTGTGATATAGTGAATGACAATATTGGTACGTCTTATGATCTCCTCTATGATATTTTTATAATATTTGTAAAACCCGTTCTTTTCGGAATAAAATACAATCTTTTTATCCTGTGTTTTCAGGAATCGCTTATAATCCGCCTTCCCTTTCGCGCGATAAGGATTCGACCTGTCTTCCTTCTGTTTCACAGACATAAATTCTTTTGCCTTGCGAAGTTCTTCCTTGCTCTCCTCAAGCGCTTCGTAGTCGATATAATTCTTCGGGTTGATACAGATATTGAGAAGAACCAACTGCGCCACAGAGAGAATATTACTGCAGCTCCAGTAAAAGCCCACGCCTATGGAAACAAAAAATCCCAGATACAGGGACAAACCTACCGAAAACGCCATGGTGCCGTATTGATTGACACGTCCCTGCTCCGACTGCAGCACATTCGCCTTATTCTGCACGTAACACATGAAAAAAGCGGATAACGCCGCCAACAGGGGAATCAGCAGTGTAATTCCACCCGTCTGTACGGGAATATCCGTCAAATCCGTCCCTCTCTTAACCGCCTCAACAACGCCCATCAAAAGCGCAAGCTGGACAAAAAGCGGTATCAGATCCGCAAAGGGACTATACTTCTCTCTTTTAAATAATTTATACTGCTCTTCGGAAATGGCCTCCTGATTTCCGAAATAGGCCGCTTTGATATGGTTCATTTCGGGCGACATGCGCACCGTCTTGATGGAATTTTTCTGTACCCAAACGGACAAGGGCAGTAAAATCACCTTCGTCATAAATGTAAAAATGAAAATTGCTATCCAGTAATTGCCGCAAAAACCGTAGCATAAATTGATGAGCCAAAGCAGGCCGTTGACCACCGCATCTATTATTGTACCCATAACCGCCTCTTAATCGTCTACGTCCTTGAACTCAATCGCCGCGCCTTCCGCTTCTCCGTTCTTTTTATTTTTCTTAAAGAAGGCAAAAATTTTGTGTCTGAAAATCGTGAAGGCGGCGCCCAAAGCGATTAATACGCCCGCCACCGCCTGAATAATATAGGTAACCGCGGACGGATCAATATAAGCCTGTGCCGGAATGGTAAAGAAATACCAAAAACAGCTTGCAAAATAGGTAAACTTAAATAACTGTGTTATTATCCTTTTCATATCTTATTCTCCTCGCAAAATTTAGCATCTACCATTATATTCCATTTATACAAGTTGTGCAACCGCCGCCGTCCTGTATCATTCCTCATTCACCCGGAAATATCATAAAATGTCTTCTTGATATCAATCCCTTCGTCCAACGCCTTCCCAATCCTATCCAAAATCTTCCCGGACGTATTCTCTCCTTCATAGGGATTTTTCTGTTCTCTGATCCCGGCCCTGAACGCCTCCGACAACGCCCGTTCCAGGGCGCCCTCTATATCCGCCGTCTCATACCCGCAATGAATCACAGCGTCTGCGCTGACCCTGCCCCGCTGCCTGTCCCCGATGTCAATCGTCGGAATCCCGAAGGATGGCGCCTCAATAATGCCGCTTGAGGAGTTGCCCATCACCAAATCACAAAACTGCAGCGCGCTTAAATATCTGAGCTGCCCAAGAGAGGCAAACGCCGCACACCTGTCGGCGTTATTTTTCACGTAATCTCCTATCATCCGATTGATGACCCTGCCATCGGGATCGGCATTCGCCCCGGTGAAGATCACATGCAGCTCCTTGTGATTATCGATCACCTCTAATACATTTTTAAACTGCTGCTCCGAGGTCATATCCTCCAGCGTAACCGGATGGTAGGTCAGCATCACCGTCGGGAACCGGAACGAAAACCCCAGCGACTCCTCCAATTCCTCCTTGCTCATCAGAGAAAGCGACAGTGCGCTCTCCACGCCCAGCGCCCCCACATGATAGACGGTCTGCGGCTGCTCACCCAACTGAATCACCCGGTTCCTGTATTCTTCCGTGGCCGTAAAATGCAGGTGGCTCATCTTCGTTATGGAATGTCTGATCGCCTCGTCAACCGCTCCTTCCGTCGTCTCTCCGCCATGAATATGGGCAATCGGAAGCCTTGCCATCATCGCCGCGCAGGCCGCCGTCAGTATCTCATACCGATCTCCCAGAAGAACCACGATATCCGGCCTGTGCGTCTCAAAGTAATCCGCGAAACCGATCAGGGCCACGCCCATGGATTTCGTCACCCCCACGGCCGTATCGGACGCAAGCAGCATCTCGATCTTCGCCGCAATCGGATACCCGTCCTCCTCTATCTCCCGATAGGTCATACCGTATTCCCCCGACAGGTGCATCCCCGTCACTACGAGCTGTAGCTCCATCGTGTCAGACTTATTTACTTTTTCAATCACAGGTTTCAACAGCCCGTACTCGGCGCGCGTTCCTGTCACAATACATATCTTTCTCATAATTCTATCATCTCATCCGCCGCGAAATCCCGCTTCGCTTTCTGTCCGATCACCTGATTCCACAGCATCGGAGAAAGTCCTGTCCCCGGCCGCTTCGCCGTCACATTCTCCTCGGTAAAAGATTCTCCCGCTTTGATATCACATCCTGCCACGATACTTTTCCGCGCAATGTTCATGTTCTTTTTCTCGGACTGTGAAGGCTCTTTCCTGCCGCTCCCAATCGCAAGCTCAATATGCCTGACCGCACGCACCATCTCCGCCAGTTCATCCGGCTCCAGGCTCGCCTTGTGGTCCGGTCCTTCCATATTCCGATCCAGCGTAAAATGCTTCTCTATCACCACCGCTCCCAAGGCCGCGGCAGCTATGGGGATCTCGATCCCCGTCGTGTGGTCGGAATAGCCCACGGGCACCCCGATTTCATCCCTGATGGTTCCCATGGCCGCCAGATTAACGTCCGCGTAGGGCGTCGGGTACTCCGTATTACAGTGCAGCGCCGTAATGTCCGTGCCGCCACTTCCTTTAAGCACATCCACCGCGTTTCTGACCTCATCCAGCGTGCTCATGCCCGTCGATAAAATAATCTTCTTTCCCGATCTCGCCGCCTCCCGAAGCAGCGGATAATTGGTAATTTCCCCGGATGGCAGCTTAATCAGCTCAATGCCCCGCTCCACAAGATCATGCAGGCTGTCCACATCAAAAGGGGTCGAGAGGAAGCGAATCCCTTTTTGGCGGCAGTAAGCCATCAGCTCCTCATGCATCTGCGGCGTCAGCTCCAGTTTCTTAAGCATTTCAAACTGCGACTCCGCCGCATCTGTAGTCTCCATCTGGTACGCCGCCTTTTGGGCATTTTTACACACCAGTTTTTCCGCTCGGAAAGTCTGGAACTTCACGGCGTCGGCTCCGGCCGCTGCCGCCACGTCCACAAGCTTTTTCGCCGTCTCTATATCGCCGTTATGATTGACTCCCGCCTCGGCAATGATAAATATTTTACTCATGATCTTTCAGCCTGTCTCCCATTCTGATCCTGCCGTCGTAGGTGTATTCCGTAATCTCCAACACGGTATCGCCCGTTTTCACCAAAAACCCGTTTTCTGTTTTGCCGATCACCTGCCCGGCCGTATTCTTATAGCTGTGCGCCCCCGGCACCATTCTCGCCTTATTTATGCTGATCTTCTTTCCATTGATCCACGATGCGGCCTGCGGCCCCGGCACACTCAGCGCGCGGATAAAATTAAAAAGCTCTCTGCTGCTCTGCTTCCAGTCGATAATCTCATCCCCGCTCTCCCGCATACCGCAGTATATACCTACCGGGTCTATATCGCTCTGCCGGATTCTCTTTACCTCGTCGGCCTGAATCATTTTAATCGCCCTGTAGAGTACATCCGCGCACTCGGTGTAGGCTCTGACCAGAAGGGTGCCGTAATCGTCCTCATCCGTGATCGGATAGACTTCCTGCAGGATAATATCCCCGGTGTCAATCCCTTCGTCCACATAGTGCACCGTTATGCCAAACTCTTTTTCATCATTAATCAGCGCCCAGTTCAATATATTTCTCCCCCGGTAAAAGGGCAGTTTCCCGGCGTGGCAGTTGATCGTCTTATACTTCGGCAGATTGATAAATTCCGGCTTCAAAATCTGGTTAAACGACATGGAAACAAACAGATCCACGTCATACGTTCTCATTCTGTCAAGAAATTCCGCGGAATTTACATTTTTGCTCAGCTCCAGCGGAATATGATTTTCCTCCGCCCGCCTCATCAGCTCCGGATCTCTGGTCTCATATCTCACTGTCACGAACGCAATCTCTAAAGAAGCATCCGCGATAATCCGATCAAACGCCCTCTGCCCCCACGGGCCGTCTGCGAAATAGCCGATCCGCAGCCGCCGTCCACTGTCTTTTCCACTAGCCATATGACCCTCTCCCATCATGCTTTACACAAGATCGCTCACTTTTCTCTCCACCGCTTTTCCGCCTACGATTTCATACGCCACATCGCAGTTCTGAATGGTGGACAGCCGATGCGCGATGATAATCAACGTCTTCTCGCCCTGCAGCGCGTCGATTGACTCCATGACCGCGGTCTCCGTCTCCGAATCCAGCGCGGAAGTAGCCTCGTCCAGCACAAGAATCTGCGGATCCAGATATAACGCTCTCGCGATCGCCATACGCTGTCTCTGTCCGCCCGAAATGCGCACGCCCCGCTCGCCGACCATCGTATCCAGCCCCTGGGGCAGTCCTTCCACAAAATCTCTGAGCTGTGCCTTCTCCAAAGCCATATATATCTTTTCGTCGTCAATCTTCTTCTCGTCGATACCAAAGGCTATGTTACACCGTATCGTATCCTCCGTCAGATAAATACTCTGCGGCACGAAACCGATAATTTTCCCCAATTCGTCCCCCATCGTCCTGATATCCACGCCATCTATACAGACACGGCCCTTCTGCGGCTCCAAAAGACCCAGTATCACATCCCCAAGCGTAGTTTTCCCGGCCCCGGAATGTCCGATCAGCGCCACGGACTGTCCTTTCTTGATTTCCAGATTCAGGCCGTCCAGAATGGTCTCGCTGCCGCCCTCATACCGCCATGTAACGTCTTCCACCGTAATATGATCCTCAAAATGATAGTTTTCTCCGGTCACCGCAAGCGCTTTGCGTTTTTCCTCCCGCTCCTCGTAGGCATTTAACTCCAAAACATTTTGATACGTCTCATCCGCCGCCGTCAAATAAAAAATACAGGTATTGAATCCGCTCGAAATTCTCCCGAGAGACGGCATAATGCGGAAAGCCGCCATCGCGAACATCGCCAGCTGCGGGAAGTACTCCACCGGGGATTCCATCCCGCCCATGCGGAAACAGACCGCCACGATAATGCCCGCCACACAGGTTCCCTCAATGATGTATGCCGGGGATTCCGCCGCCATCGTCTGGCTGACCGTCGCCTTCTGTCTGCCGACATAAGCGTCCTCATAGGCGCCCAGGAAATGTCCGACCCGTTTCATCACCAGCACTTCCTTGATCCCGTAGAAAAGCTCCAGCGATTTCTGACTTACGATGGAGCTGTATTTAAACTGTTTTTCTCCGTGATACTTGACGCGCCTTCTGAAAATCAGCACGGTCAGGACAACACAGAACATCGCCAGCACAATAACCGTACCCGCCAGAACCGCGTCCTGTATAATCAGATAACCGCAGATACATATAATGGTAAGCATTTCCGCCAGAATACGAAAGAACTGATTCAATATCATATACACGCCCGCTATGCTGCCCCCGATTCCGCGCAGTACATCCCCGGCTGTCGTATTCAGGAAATAGGAATATCCCCTCTTTACATAGGAATTGATAATTCTGATCGACAGCTCCCTCTGCACCTTACAGGAATACTTGATTCGGATATAAGCCAATGCGGACATATACACATTTTTGACCACATACACACCGATCACAAACGCCGCCGTGAGAAACATAATCTCCCCGTCGGTGATCCCGGGAAACGGTGAAAGAAGCATAGCGCCGATCTCGCTCTCCTTGAGTCTTTCCGGCGAGATAATCACTTCGATCAACGGCATGACGGCGGACACACCCACCGCCTCAAACACGGCCCCGACCAGCGTCATGGCAAACAGAATCATAGCCCATCTCTTCTGGGGTTTTGTCAAAATCACCTGAAATTTATGGTACAAAGCATTTACATTTTTCAGACTGTTCATATCGTCTCCTCAACCTGCCGCTTCCGGGCCGCATCAGCGGCCGGCGCCGTTTACAGCGTGGAAAGCAACTGTTTCCTGTCAATCTTTCCGTTCTCATTGAGCGGCAGCTTCGCAATTTTTATCAGCTTCTGCGGCATCATATATACCGGGAGTCTGTTTTTCAAAAATGCCCTCAGCTTCTCCTCCTCGCACTTTTTCCCCTCGTAATACAGAACAATGTCGTCCTTTTGCGAATCGTAGACCGCCGCGCATCTGTCCACCTCGGGAAACGCGCCCGCCGCATTCTCGATCTCACCCAGCTCGATCCGATAGCCCATATGCTTAATCTGGAAATCCTTTCGTGAGACGTAGACCAGCTCCCCGTGTTCATTCCACTGCACCAGATCGCCCGACTTATATACAATTTCGGGATATGCGCCGTTCAACGGATTCTGTACATAGGCCTCGTTCGTCTTATCCCAGTTATTATAATAGCCGTGCGCCAGATAAGAGCCTCTGTAATAAAGCTCTCCGGCTTTGCCGGGCTCCGTAATCGGCTGATTGTCCTCGTCCAGAACGAAAACATCCACATTTCTGCAGGCGTTTCCGATGGGGACAGGCTCGTCATCCCGAAACTCTCTGTCCACGATATAATAAATACCGATATCCGTAATCTCAGTAGGCCCGAACAGGTTGGCGTAGAGGGCGTCAGGCAGGTACTTTCTCCACAGGTTCAGATGCTTCGTCGGCATCACCTCCCCTGCGAACAGAATTTTCTTTAAGCAGGGCAGCTCCACCGCCGACAGCATATTGAATTTGGTAATCAGACACAGCGCCGACGGCACCCAGTAAATGGTGTTTATCTTATTTTCATTCAGGAAATCGAGAAGACTCATGGGGAAAGTAAACATCGCCTTGGGAATCACAAAGAGCGCCGCGCCGCTGCGGATCGTGGCATAAATATCCAGTACGGACATGCTAAAATAAAACGGCGTTTGGTTACCAAAGACCGTTTCAGCGTTTAGATCAAAGGTGGACACGCACCACCCGGCATAATCAATAACGGATCTGTGACAGACAATAACTCCTTTTGGGACGCCTGTGGAACCCGACGTAAACAGGGCGTAAACCGGATCCGTATCAATGGCGCGCTCCCGTATATTCGTAAGCAGCGCACCGTTCGTCTCTTCCGCAGCCAGCTCTTCATATCGAACCTTCAAGTCGTTGAACCGGCCAAGATCCGTATCGCAGGTCTTCTCATCCACAATCACCCTGACGGGATTCAGCGTCTGAAAAATCAGCAGCACTCTCTCTACCGGCATCTCGGTATCGATGGGCACATAAAAATTTCCGCTGTAGACAACGCCGAAAAAGCTGAGCAGCTCCGTCACCCCTTTTGGCACCAAAACCGCTACCGCCCTTCTCGCCGCGCCCTCCGCCGCCAGACCGCTGCCGATTTTCCGGGCTGTCTCAACCGCCTCCGCATAGGTGACCCGCATCCCGCTGTCCGCAAAGGCCGTCTTATCCCCGTATTTCTCTTTTGACTCCTCTAACATTTCCAATATATTAATCATACTAACCTCTATGATTCCGCTTCAGCGGAATCTAAAATCTGTACGGAGAATGCCGCTTTTCAGGCATTCTCCTGAGTGAAACTTAGAAGTTCTCCGCGAAACAGCCATTGCTGTGAGCGGCTAGAACTTCTTTTCACTCTAGCCTCTATGATTCCGCTCCAGCGGAATCTAAAATCTGTACGGAGAATGCCGTTTTTCAGGCATTCTCCTGTGTGAAACATTTTTATGCCGATGGCCTGTCCTGATCCCCGTCGCCTTTCCAGACAATCGGGTGCATTTCCTTTTCCCAAAATATCCCGATATTGACATTCTTCCTACAGAAAGGAGAAAAATAATTCGGTATGACATTCAGGGAATCTTTCGCCTTTTTGCTGAACCCGGCCTGCAGTAAGATCTCATCCGCAACGCCGTACACATACAGATCCGTGTATTCGTATCCGGCGTCCCTCATAAGCTGTCGAAGCGGCGTTCCTATCAATCGAAGCAGCTCTTCATCGCCCACAAAATCAATCAGCCGCAATACCCGGCTGTCATCCTGCTTCTGCTCTCTCGCTATGAGGAAAGAAGCGGTTTTTGCTCCCTCTTTCCACAGCTGGTAAACCTGATACTGGTATTTCGGATTTTCAAAGTATCTGCGCACCATATATTCCGGGGTTTTATATATCTTGTCCTCCCTTTTGTCCGGACAATAATCCGCCAGAAAGGCCTCCCGATCCTCCACCTTCCGCAAAGAGACAGGCACGCCGCTTTCCCGATAATCTCTGTTTATCTCCGCCTCGTCCCTGATTTCCGCAATCCGTTTTTCGCACGTCTCATTCAACATATAGAAATGCTGCAGATCCCCCGTGCAAAAGCCGAGATATTTATAAATATTGCGCGTATTCTCATTTAATCCGCTGGTATAGATATGGCGGCATCTCCCATGGTCGATCAGATAATAAAACAGTCCGACCCCGGCAAACATCTGTCCGTTGTCCAGCACCTTCCACATCACGGTAAAAATATCGCGAAGCTCGCCCCCGTAAGGAATATACCCCAGCGTTCCCTCAATGCCGTTTTTGTCATTGAACAGGAGAACCATGCAGACTTCGTCGCCGCGGCAGAACTCATACTCAAAAAAAGCTCTGTCGTTTGCAAGGATGTGGCTGTCCTTCCAATGCATCTTGAAAAACAGCATAATGTCGGAAATATCCTCCCGTTTTGCAAATCGGATCGTGTAACCCGGCGGAAGCTCTATCGGTATTCTACGCATCTTTTCTCCCCTTATCCTTATGCCTTCTGTTGAATTTCCCGTATCATAGCCTCTATCTTCCCGATACTCATAAAATTCTCCATCCGCATGTAAATCGGCTCAATCTCAATCTCAAAAGCGGTCTCCAGATTCATCACCACATTAAAAATATCATGGGAATCAATACCCAGATCCCCACACAGATTATCGCCGTTATAGCTCATGCATTCCGGCTTGATCTCAGCCAGAACCTCTCTGATCTTCTGTTCCATACGATTATCCCTCCGCCTTTTTCTATATTATTGGATATTCAGATAATTGCTGCTCTTGGGCGGGAAATCATTGCAGTCAAGCCTCGGCAGTTCGAACCTCCCGTGCACATCGGTATCCGCCACCGCCACTTTCGTCACCATTCCCGCCTTGCATCCTCTCGACGCAATATACTGCAAAACCTGCGGATTATAGGAACCGTAAGGATAATTTAATACCCAGTTATCCCCATCCACAAACTCGTCCATCACCTCTAATGCCTTATCGATATCCGCCTTCATTTCCTGTTCGGCCAGATTGCCGAGCCAGTAATGATCGTAACCGTGCAGACCGATAAACATGCCTTCCCGCTTCATACATCTGATCTGGTCGCGGTTCATGTACAGCTCCCGCGCAAACACATCCTCCGGCAGTCCCACATACTTTTGAAACAGCTCGCTGGATATCTGATTCCTGATTTTTTCAGGGATAGCCGTCTGCAAAATTCTCTTGACAAAAATCGTCTCTTTGTTGTCAAAGCGACTGGCTGCCGCGTATTTCTCAAACAGCTCTTCATTGGAAGGGATCTCCGTCTCCATGCCGTCGCGGCGATACCGATCCAAAAGGGCATATATATCTTTTACCAAAGAATGCACATCCGCGCTTGCCAGCGTAAAGTGGATTTTGTTGACGTCCAGCAGCACATTTTCCGTAAAAGTCTTTCCCGGGATAAAAAAGGAGCCCTGTATCTTATTCTCCTTTAAAATCGGAAACACCGCCGTAAAGTTGTCTATATATCCGTCGTCAAAAGTCAGCAGCACGGCGTTTTCCGGAAGCGTCCCGTTTTCGGAATTACACGCCTCCATCACATCCTCCATGGTGACGAACGTAAAATGCTCCTTCAAAAATGCAATCTGCTGCTTAAACAGTTCATAATCCAGGCCTTTAATGCCCGGATACCGGCTGTTTTTCAGATCTCTGACATAATGATACATGATAATATGCACTTTGCTCATTTGATCCGTTATCCCTTCCGCGCCATTTTCGCCTCTTCCGGCATGTCCTGCTCCCGCATATAGCACTCGGCTATCTTGAAATCCAATTCCGTATCAATATCAATCGACCGTTCCGCCGGCATAATGTACGCATAGCACTTATGCCGCAGCATTTCCGGCCGCTCCAGTTCCTGCCTGTTTACCAGATAAACCGCGCCGTTCAGCCGATAATATTTCGGAAGATCCTGTCTTCTTACATCACAATAATTCTCCCGTCTGAAATTGTCCATGCACAAGTCTTCTCCCAGCGTATTGCTCCACAGGGGAGAGTGCTCCATCTCGCAGACGGACACAACGGCGTTTGCGCCTTTCTCCTCCATCAACGCGAAACTATTGTCGATATCGGACACATTCCGCAGCGGGGACGTCGGCTGCAAAAGCATAATGCGGTCAAAAAATTCGCCCTGCTTTTCAAATTGATAAACCACCTCTCTGACCACGTCCCAGGAGCCGGCCGTGTCTCCCGAATTTTCTTCGGTTCTCAAAAAGGAGGCGTCCGCCCCGTATTTTTGGGCGATCCCGGCATATTCCGCCGAGTCCGTGGAGACAAAAACTTTGTCAAAACGCCCGCTCTGCAGCGCGCACTCCACGGAGTACGCAAGCAGGGGTTTCCCGCACAGTTCCTTTATATTTTTATCCCGCAGCCCCTTAGAGCCGCTCCTCGCCGTCACAATCGCTATACTGCCCATTCCTGCCGCTCCCCGGTCATGCTGCTACACATTGTAGATATCGTATTTGTAGGCATCCATATGACTGCCGATCCACTCGATCGTTTCCGCGATTCCCTGCGCAAACGTATACTGCGGTTTCCAACTCGTAAGCCTCATAATCTTTTCGTTTGACCCCAACAGTCTGTTGACCTCGCTTTTTTCCGGGCGGAGCCGTTCCTCCTCACAGTCAATGCGGGCTTTGGGGTTGATCTGGTTTATAATTTCCTTCGCCAAATCCCCGATGGATATTTCTCTCTGGGTCGCTATATTGATTTCCTCACCGACCGTCTGCTCCGATTCCGCAATGGCAAGAAACCCGGCTGTCGTGTCTCTCACATAATTGAAATCTCTGGTTGGCGTCAGCGATCCCAGTTTAATTTCCTCCCGCCCCGCTAAGAGCTGGGAGATAATGGTGGGAATCACCGCCCTCGCAGACTGGCGCGGTCCGTAGGTGTTGAAGGGCCGCACGATGGACACCGGCAGTTTGAAGCTCCTGTAAAAGCTCTCCGCCAGCCTGTCCGCGCCTATTTTGGTCGCCGAGTAAGGCGACTGTCCCTGAAAGGGATGTTTTTCGTCAATCGGCACATACTGCGCCGTGCCGTACACCTCCGACGTCGATGTGACCAGAACCCTTTCCGTCTCCAGTTCCCTGGCTGCCTGAAGGACATTCAGGGTTCCCTTGATATTCGTATCCACATAGGAATCCGGAGAGTGGTAGCTGAAGGGAATCGCAATCAGCGCCGCCAGATGAAACACCATGTCCACACCCCGCATCGCTTCCCGCACACCGTTCGGATCCCGTACATCCCCGCAGAAAATTTCGATCTGATCCAGCTTTTCCTTCGGCAGACTGTCAAGCCATCCCCACGTATTAAACGAATTATACAGGGTAAATGCTTTCACTTCATATCCTTTTTCCAACAGATTCTCTGTCAAATGGCTCCCGATAAACCCGTCGGCGCCTGTAACCAATACTTTCTTCACGCTCCGCAGACTCCTTATTCTTTATGGCATATTTAATAATTTAAGTTTAACACGGCATAAGTTTTTTGCAATTCCTCCATCTGCCCCGTATCCAGCCACTGTTCTTCCTCTATCAGATAAATGCCTACCTTTTCTTTCTTCTCGATACAGTCGTTAACCAACTCCGTCATGTCCACAAACGTATCCTGCGGTATCAGCTCCAAAAACCGCTCGTTGATGACATACAGTCCGGTATTTATGTTGTAGGACAATACCGGCTTTTCCTGCATATTGCAGACATACCCCTGCGCGTCCCCCTCAACGGTTCCGTAAGGCATCCGATATTTCTTGTGCGCGCAGACTAACGTGATGATACATCCCTTGCGGATATGCTCCTCCAGAATCGCCTGATAATCGGCATCAATCATAATATCGCAGTTAGAAACAAAAAAATCGCCGGAAACCTTTCCCTGCACCAGCTTCAGCCCGCCGGCGGTTCCCAGAAACTTTTCCTCCTCCACAAATTGGATATTATACTTCATCTCATTATCCGCAAAATACGCTTTGATAAAGTTTTTTTTGTAGTTGACGACCATGTAAAAGGGGTCGCAGCCATACTCTTGAAATTTCGTGATAATCCGCTCCGTTATGGTCTTCTCACCAAGCGGAATAAGCGGCTTTGGCAGGATATCCGTAAACGGTTTCAGTCTCTGTCCCTTTCCGCCCGCCATAATCACTACCGGCACCTGCAGGCTCGCCTTTTTCTTTCCTGTGCCCTCCTCTTCAAAGTAGGTCAGGAAGACAATGTCCTTTATTTCCATGTCGCGGGTGACGATCGGCAGAGCCGTGACTCCCTGCTTTATCATAATATCTTTGGCGCTGCCGCTTTCTTCCCGGTAAGCAAAAACAGGGGAATAGTGCGCCGCCTTCGACACTTCCCCCTCTATATCCCCTCCGGCCAGTATATATCTTCGAATATCTCCGTCTGTCACCGTAGCCAGCAGCCTTCCATCCTTACAGATGAAAACAAGCCCCTTCGCGTTATCGGCAATCTTTTTCATGACCTCTCTGATGGAATTTTCTTCTGCTGCTATAAAAGTCTCCAGATTTTTCATCTCTCTGCTCTCTATATACGGTCCAAAACAAACTTTGCGAAATCAATGCCTCTCTCCGGCTCGTATGCGCGCTTCACCGTCCCCGCTTTCTTTGCATCCTCCACCTTCACCTGAAACTCCGCAATCATATCGTCCGTCCACTTTTCCTGCATGGAGTAGCTCCTGAATGTCACTTTGCTGATGTGCAGCCAGTCAACCCACCTGAAAATCGAAGAAATATCCGCATAGACAATCAGATCCGCCGCGCCGATAATCTGCCGTAGGGGCTCCTCCACAATATGACAACCCTTAAAATCTTCCAAAAATCTGTTTTCATCCGGATCCGACTTAGGGTGCAGCGACACCAGAACCTCATCGAAGGACTCCAGCACGCTTCGCACAATGACCCCCTTATTATACAGGTCATTCTCCTTCGACCACTGCTGCACTCTCTCGGAAAAAGCGATAACAACTGTCTCCTTCTGATGCAGTCCATATTTCTGGGCAAGCGCATTTCTGACGGATTCTCTGTTTTCGTACCCTTCTATAATAATCCCATCTTCCACCGATTCTGTCAAGAATAATCTGCCCTTCGCACTCTCCTCCCCGAGCTCTTTTACCGTCTCGTCATACTGCTCCTGATACGCCGTGCATACAATATCCGCAAGACTCCCCTGCACCCATGGATTGGGCACCCCAAAGCCCATGAGTCTCTCGAGAATCTCCCGAAACGGCTGGCTGAAAAATACAACCTGATCGCCGTATTCTCTTTCCAGCCTGGGATTGATGCGCTTCACAATTCTGGCTGTAATCGGAAGCTTATCCGTTTTTTTCTGCCGAAAGCCGTTTGACGGATTTAGAAGGATGCCCTCAATATCCGACATACAGATCGGAGCAACAATCGTCGGGATCCTCTGCCTTTTTGCGCAGTAAATAAAAAATTTCTCCAGCTCCGATTTATTGTCGGCATAGAGAAGCACAGCATCCGGTTTTTCATTCTTCATCATGATTTTTGCCCTGCGAAGCCCCTGCCTGTTCTGCGTGACAATCTTAACGGTATTAAAAGCCGCCTTATACGCCGAAACATAAAACCTGTCCTTGACATATTTGTAATCGCGGTTAACCAAAGCCTTCCCCCTCTGTCTCTCCCTCTTGTCAAAATCCAGAACTTTAAAGGATGCGTTACCGAGGTTCCTGCTTTTTTCCTTGACGGCGCGAATCTGCACCCGCGGATGGCACACCATAACGAAACGGATGTCGTTTCTGTCTTTCAACCGCTCTACAAAAGATAGGAAACCGTTCGCCCCCGTATCGCTGTTGGCAATCATCAGAATCGTTTTCTTATCTTCCATGCAATTCCCTCTCCATCAGCCACTCCGTCAGCTCCATATCGTACTTCGTATCAATATTCATGGAGCGCTCCGCAGGCATCACATAGATGACTGGTTCGTCGCTGATCACCAGCTCCGCTTCCAACAGATACTGCACATCCGTAATAAAGACAGCCCCGTTTCTCACATACAGTTCCGGCAGATCCTGTCTTCTCTTTCCTTTGTTGTGATCCGGGTGCATGGCAATGCCCATATCGTTTTCTATGTGATAGGCATTGTATTCGCTGACACTCTCTTCCCTGTAACAGCTTACCAGAGACGTGCCCTGTTTCCTGTCATACAGCGCGACGGCGCCGATAATGTCTTCCCCTCTTCTGAGCGGTGAGGTGGGCTGCAGCAGGACGATGTCGTCATAATATTCTCCACGCTCCCGATAGAAATTTACCGCATGGATCATCAGATCCGCACTTTTCGATTTGTCGGAAGAAAGCTCTGCCGGGCGGATAAACGGCACTTCCGCGCCGCATTCTCTCGCGACAGCGGCAATCTCCTCCGAATCGGTTGACACAATCACCCTGTCAACCGCCCCCGCTTTTTCCGCTTCCTTCGCCGCCTGAATCGAATAGTAAATCAAGGGTCGCCCCGCCACAGGATAAATATTCTTTTTCGGAATCCCTTTCGACCCGCCTCTTGCGGGAATAATCGCCAGCCGCTTTTTCATATGCTTCACCCGAACCGCTTCGCCTTTCTTAGTATGTCATTCTCTTATGGATGGACAATTCCGCCTTAGCCAGATAATCCGCAATGATCTCGCCCGCGTTTCCTCTGCCGAAAATCGTCTCCGACTCATATCTGCCGTGGGCAATCTGCGCCTCCAGACACCTTGCGATTTCCTCCGTGTCATAGTCCGCCAGCATCACATTACCGCCGTGCTCGCGCCCCTCCTGCCTGTCGCCTACAATCACCGAGGGCGTTCCGAGGAAAGAAGCCTCTCTGATAAAGGAGCTGCTGTTTCCCACAGCGCAGATGGCATTTTTCAAAATGCAGTTATAGATTTCCGGCGGAAAGTTCTTGCAGTATGCAAAGTTGGAATCACTGTTGTTTTCCCGGAAGATGCGGATCCCCCTTGACACCAGATCACTTCCGGCATCAATGTTCGGCCACATCACGATCTTCTGCTCTTTCCTGTCTTTCAGCGCGGCAAGCGTTTTTTCCACCTGCGCGCGCCCCTCCTCCGGCGTCGTGGTCACCGGATGCTGCATCATCAGAATATAGGGCTTTGTGAAATCAATCTGATAACCTACGCCGCTGTTATACTCCTGCATCTTTTCATTGCTGATGGTCAGATCCTGATGGCACAAGGTATCTATGGAAGGGCAGCCGCTGTTCACAATGCGCTCCGGCTCCTCCCCCATCTTAATCAGTCGCTCCCTGCTCTGTTCCGTTGAGGGGAAATGGTAGTGCGACATTTTCGTGATCGCATGTCTCACCAGCTCGTCGATGTTACCCGTGATTTCGCCCCCCTGAATATGAGCCAGCGGGATATTCAGATAGGTGGCCGCAATCGCCGTCGCCATCGTCTCATACCGGTCAGCCACCGTCACCACCACATCCGGCCTGATATCCTCGAAGACTGTGGACAGCTCTATAATGCCCAACCCTGTAGACTTTGCCTGGGTCTCCAGATTTTCGCCCTCTATCACATAATAAATTTTTCTGGTGGGGGTAAACCCGTCCTTTTCAATCACGCGGAGCGCATTCCCGAAACGATCCAGCAAAACGGAGGCGCCTACCACAAGCTGCAGCTCCAGATCCGGATGCGCCTGTATCGCCTTCAAAACGTATTTTACTCTGCCGTAATTGGCCCTGCTCGCCACTACCACACAAACTTTTCTCTTCATGTTAAACCGTGAATCCCCTTTCTGTTTCGTCGCCCTCCAAATCACCCCACTGCAAAGCCTCGCCGCATTTCATGTCTCTTGCCGCCGTCTTTCCAAGCACATCCTCGTACTGTTCCCCGGAAACACCTTTCAGCGGCTTTTTGAAGGAGAGGGCTTCCATGTCCAGCGTCTCCCCCTTGGCAACATCCCGCTTCAAATAGATGCCCTTCGCAAAAATGCGCTTTAATTCCTTCTGCTCGTCGTTCAATGTTGTCTTGTCAACCGGGGCGTTTTGCATGGCCGTAATCATCCGAATGCCCTCTGTCATCTCCTTAAGCTGCTCTATGGTCACAGACGCCTTCACATCAGGCCCGAACATGTACGGGCTCATCGTCACATGCACCTCTATCATCAGCGCGCCGTTTGCCACCGCCGCCAGAGACGGAAATATGGTTCCCGAATGGTCCGAAAGTCCGATCGGACAGTCATATCTTTCTCTCATTTCCGAAATGAGATTCAGACCGATCTTCTCCGGCGGGCACGGATATGCGGTTGTGCACTGCATCACGGCGTAAGGGTTTGTCCTGATCAGCTCCACCTGCCGGTCGATGTCCTCGTAGGAGCTTAATCCCGTTGACAAAAGAATCGGTTTCCCCGTCTTCACCATCTTCTCAACCAGGTATTTATTATACACCTCCCCGGATCCCAGCTTCCACGCCGGCATACCGATGGATTCCAGCATCTCAAAGGCCTCCACCGAAAAAACCGAACTCAGGAAATCCAGCCCGGCCTCCTGCGCATGGCCTTGCAGCCCCTCCCACTGTGCAGGCGTAAATTCCATCCTTTTCCAGTAGTCGTATCGGGTTTTATCCTCATAGCTGAACTTCACACGAAAAGGTTCCTCCGGCGTGCTCTCCGCCTCCGCAATATGCGTCTGAAATTTGATCGCATCGACTCCCGTCCCTGCCACCGCGTCAATGAACGCATGGGCCTGTCCCAGACTGCCGTCATGGTTCTGGGATATTTCCGCAATGATATATACGCTGTTCTGTGCAATTCCTTCTGCAAACCATTTCCCGATTTTCATTTTCAGCCTTCCACCAATCCCTTTATCCTGTGAATGATTTCCGCCACTTCCCCGTCGCTCTCCGCTTCGATCTCATTCATTTTCTTCCACTTCCGAAACTCCTTATCCTGATAGCTTTCCAACCATTTTTTCCTTTTTCGTAGAAAAGGCAGCGGAATATTCGCCAGCGCCCAGCCGTAGATCCGATACAGAAATGTCATGCGCATAAAGGCAATGACCATCCGCTCCTTTGCCGAATACAGATTCCTGTATTCCCGCCTCTGCTTTTTGTCAAAGGCATACGCCGCACCCTGATAAACCTCCTCAAAGGCATCCGCGATTTTGAGATAACTTGCCCGTTTCTCATCCACCAGATAAAAGGGATTCACCATCTCCTTGGTCAACCCGATATCGGGCATGTCCCCCGAAATGGTTCCCCGAAATGTCTCGTAATCCTTGACTTTATTCATCTCCATCAGAAGCGGATGATCCTGATCCTCCGGAATCGGATAGGGACAAAGATAAATCGGGTTTTTCCCTGCAAAGAAAGCCTCCAGAATCGCTGTGCTGTTCCAGGCGTAGACCAGATCGCTGACCGCAATCCACTGTTTCACCGAGAGCTCTGAAATCACTCTGAAATTCTCATATTCCCGCGCCAGCTTCTCAGCCCGCGGGGAATCGTCCCCGGGATGCGGACGGTACACAATCACATAATCCGTATTTTCCTCCAGGAAACGCTGAAACCACTGCAGAATGGTAAGCTGTTCTTTTTCCGCCACCTCCAGATAGTGTCTGCGCCCTTCCCCGAAGCGGGCAATGGTCGCCCGTTTCGCTTCCGCCGACGCCTCCACATACTTAAATCCGGCAATGAACAGGCATAGTTTTTTATCTGTCGGCAGATCATATTGTCTGCAAATTTCTTCTCTGGACGTATAAAACCCGCGAAATTCCGGCCGCAGCAGATCCATGGTTATATTGCCGGTCACCTTCACGTTCCGGGGCGCGACGCCTGCCTTTTCGATCAGTCTTTTCTGGTTTTTTTCTCCCCATGATATGTGTACGATCGCCTTTGCCAGACCGGACAAATTTCGGAAGCTGCCGCTGTCTTTCTCCTGCTCGTTGGTTGTCACCTGCTCCCATTGGAGGTTAATCACTTTATCAAATTTTATCCGGTAACTGGCGTAGTCTCTGATGGAGCTGCTCGTATAACAGTACCCGATCACCAGCACCTTCGTCCGATACATAGGCGTGCGCGACTTTACCAGCTCATAGTCGTTCGCGTACAGTATTTTGGTTCTGTAGCCTCTTCTGTCCAGCTCATACTTTAGCAGACACAAATTATCCAGCTCCCGCACCTTATGTTCGTACATGAGCAGAAAATCATAATCCTGCATTTGATGTTCTCCCGCTTTACTCTTTCCAACCTGCCGTTATCTGTCTGCACACCCTGTATTTGTTGTTATTCCAGCACTCGGCGAGCTGCGCCGCCCCGCATTCAATATTGTAAAGCAGCGAATCGCAGAGCGACAGACAGTGAATCACCGCCAGATAATTCCTCCCGGCCGCCTTGCCGTCCTGAATCTCCAGCAAATCTTTGACCTGTATATATTCCCGGTTCTTATAATCGTAGCTCACTCTCTTCTGATCCACCGACAGCAGCCTGTCCCCGAGAGCCTTCCGGAACATTTCAAAATACTCCGCGTCCTCGGTTGCCAGAAAGATATATTCATATTCTAGTTCGTTTTTAAAGTGAATGCAAGCCTGTAAAAAAGTCTCCGCATCTACGATATCTTTCCGCCATTCCTTGTTGATTTTTTCCGCCGCCTCTTTTCTGAAATCCGTCCCCCTCATGACCACGCCCAGAACCTTCCCGGGCAGTTCTCTCGGCATTCTCCCCTCTATATATCGCTTTGTCTCTTTATTCAGCCTGATTAGCTTGCAGAAAGCCTCGCTGTCCAAACTCCGTCTGCCCCACTTTTCCTGATAGGGATTAATTTTGCTCTCCCCCAGAAGAATCGTGTTATCGGACGCACTGATCACATGCCTGCTCTCGTAAACCTCCGCTGTCGATATCTCCGACACCGGCTCGAAAAAGTATTCCCACATGTTCTCCTTCTCAGAGTTTAAATACTGATTCGGATAGGCGTGCAGATCCACCACAGGCGTGTATCCTTTCTCCAAGATCCAGCGGACATGTGTATACGTCCAGCGTATGATGGAGACCAGCCCCTCGTTAAAACAGGGATAGTCCAGAAGCACAATCGTCTTATCTTCATTTTTGTCCCCGAAGGATTTCGTATTTTTGCACCAAAGAACACTGTACAGAAGCTTCGCGCTGTTGCAAATGCTGTCAACAGGCCAGAAACACTCTCTGTCCGTTGCGGCAATACATATGTGCCGTTTTTTATCCAAAGCTTTTATGATGCGGTAAAGAAACAGGCATACGAACCTGTTCCCAAGGCCTATATTCTGGTTTTTCCCCTGCATCCAATTTTTCAAAAGCTCCATATATCTGCCTGCCGCCCCACAGAAAGGCAGAAAGCGGACAGACTTCCCTTTTATAAAATATTTTGCCCGCTTATCCAAAAAGACACACCGCTTATCAGGGCAAAATTTCTGCAGGAGCCGCGCAATGGCAACGGAATACTCTTCCGCCTCCGTAAATACAAATGTGCGGTATTGATTCAAAAATGAGAAATCAACCCGCTCCTTCCCGGAAAAACATTTTTCATAATCGGGAAAATCATTCCGCTTAATTCCCAGCACCAGATTTTCCTGATACTGCATCCAAAACAGCAGCTTTCCCTTCTGATCCACTACCGGAAAACACGCCCCGTCCGCCTCTCCGTTCGCATACGCGTAGTCTCTTGCTTCCAAGAACAAATTGGGGGATATGCGAAAAGTTTTTCCCTGATATGCTCCGTCCCATTTGGGGCAGACCGTCTTGTCATTACATATTTTTATCAATGCTTCGTGCCTCCGTTTGCCGATCCGCCGCTGTTAATTGTAATGCTCTAACCGAAGCTGGCTGATCTGTGCGGATATGATGCCAAAGAAAAATGTCTGAATGCCAAAGATGCAAATGATTGCGGAGAGCACGGGAATCCCCATCCCTTCCGTCAGGGCATTCACCACGCCGTACAGTACACCGATTACAACCGCAAGCACACCCACTGTTCCGAACACCTCTTTCGGCCGGAAAAGGATGATAATATTCATAATCAACATGATCGTTCTCATGCCGTCACGCAGCGGTTTCACCGTACTTTTCCCCACTCTTTTCCGGACGAGAATCTCACACGTTCCACCCACGCACTCTGTCTCCTGCATGATAAAGGTTGTCACGGTGGACGCCCCGAATCTGGGCGGCAGAAGCGACAAATACTTCAGCAAGACCGTTTTCTTAAACGCCCGCATACCGGAATTGAAATCCTCCACGGGCTCCTTCGCCAAAAGGTTCACAATTCTTTTCAGCACAGCCTTTCCCAGCTTCCTGTTGCGGTCGCAGTGGGATTCTTTCGCCCTGACCCCGACGCAGTAATCCAGATGCTCCGTCTCCAGTTTATTCACCACGGTCACCAGATCCTCCGGCCTGTGCTGTCCGTCGGCGTCGTACCACACAACGATATCCCCCGCCGCGTTTTTGCATCCTGTCTTGATCGCGGAACCGTAACCCCGGTTTTTCTTATGCCGGATACACCGGATATTGGAATATTCCATACTGTCTACGATGGCAAAGGTATCGTCCGCCGAGCCGTCGTCGATCACCAGAATCTCCCAATCTGCCGGTATATAATCCGCCAGCTCGGTTAATGTCTCCTTTATTCCCGCCGCCTCATTGTAGGCCGGAATAATAACGGTTGTCTTCACTGTTTTTCCTCCCAACTATATCGTGATTTTCAGCTCTTTTTTCGTGTAATACCGTAGCGTATATCCATAAATCAAATAGGAAACCGCAGTCGCCACAGCGGCCCCAAGCAGGCCAAACCCCAGGATCAGCACGATGTTCAGGGCAAAATTTGAAACCACCGTCACCACATTGACAAAAGATTCACGGGCCGGAAATCCCGTCTGTGCAAATATGTTTCCAAAAATGATTTTTCTTCCGCTCACTATGATTGCAACGCTGATAACCGCCAGATACCACATGCCTACCAGATAGTCCTTCTGATCCAAAATACAGCACATAATATAATATCCCACAAGCAGCGCGGCAAACGCCAGCGGAGATAAAACCCGAAGCGCCTTCTTCATGCCCTCATTAATCGCCTCAACGCCCTCCTGCAATCTGCCGCCCACATAGTATTCCGTAATTTTGGGATTGATGCTTCTTCTGACCACGAAGTACAGCTGATAAAAACCTTCCGCAAACAAAACCGCAAAAGAGTAAATCCCGATCAGATAATCATCTCCCACAATAAATCCGAGGCAGATAATATCCACCTTTGTATTTAGCTCATTCACCAGATTGGACATCAGAATATAAGTGCCAAACCGGGCATGTTGTTTCAGATACTTTATGCCCGGCTTCTTTATAAAAAGTCCCCTGTGTATCAGATATACGGCAGTGGTCAGGAGCACCACAATTTCCGCCCCCGTAAAACAGACGGTGAGCCACTGATAATCACAGCGAAAAAGTCCCATTCCATAAACGGCAAGCACAATCAAAATGTATCTCAGAGATTGAAAGAAAGCATATGGCTTCAACTCTGACAAGCCGTTCAGATAATTGAGCAGAATTTTATTCAGCGAAAAGAAAACGAGCCCGGGCATAAGCACCTGCATACTTGTCAGCAGATTGCGGTTGTCCGTTACGATCAACGGCAGCAGCAGCTCAATGATTCCGACACAGACTGCCGAAAACAAAAATATACCGATCAGCGCCGAAGAGATAATCTGCTCCTGTTCCCCGCGGTTATCTTTATACTCCGGAATCAGCCTCATAACGGACATGTGCACGCCCCACACCGTGATCTGTGAGAGCACACCGTACCATGCCTGCGCTCTGCTGAAAACCCCCAGCGCAGCCGCGTCATAAAATAACACAATCAGGAAGTTGATTAAAAACCCACTGACAGATAAGATGACGACGCTGCCGTAATTCCACAACAGCCCCTCTATGAATTTGCCTTTTAATTTATCTTTCATCCTTAACCTGAACGCGTTCCTCTCCTAATCCCACGCTGTACGCCAGCAGCCAGACGGCCGTCGGCATAATCTGAACCAGCGTTCTACGTCCCGAGTCAAAATACCCGTAATGCAGCGGCACATCCGCCCTGAACAGACAGACAAAATAGATTAATAAAATAAATCCCACTGTCAAAGCGACCGAATACTGCGCCAGCCGTTTTTTCGTACTTACCACAATCGGAGAAAGCAGCAGCAGAAAAGCCCACAGACCGCCTGCGTTAATACGGTCGTTCATCCTTTCATTGTTGGAAAAGTGCGAGAGGAAATACGGCAGGTTTATCGACGCTATCTCTCTCGCCACAGAAACCGCCAGAACTACGATGCACAGACATATCATACCCGGGGCAATCAAAAAATAATGAGTTCTTACAAACTCCACAAGCTTCCATCGTCTTCCCATAAGCCATGTCAGCGCCAAAAGAAATACAGCGCCCGCAATTAACAAAGCGCCCCTGTCAGGTGTCCAGAACATCGGGTTTGAACCGGAACCGATCACAATCATCTGAAAAACATTCCAAACCGCAATAACGCCTGCCACCGCCGTATTTACTTTATACATTTTCAAAGACTCGTTCTCTATGCCAATGGACAAAGCGAGAAAAAACAGAACATAAATTGCGCCTTCCACTCTCGTCATTAAAACCATTGCCGCCGCCAGAGACGCAATCACTTCAAATCCCGGCACCGCAATTTCCCGCTTCATAACAATAAACATAATCAGTATCAGCGTATAGACCGCAATGGGGCCGTGCGCCAGCATGACATTCATGCTCATGACGTAATCGAAATTGGTAAACAGAAAGAGCAGCCCCGCGCCCAGCACAAAGGCCGACAAGGCATTATCTCTCTTCCCGTTCATATAGTGCAGACCGGTACACAGGATACCCACGCCGCAAACCGCCATCAGCGGATAGAAAACATAGAGCGCGTCGCATTTAACCAGATAACCGATGGACATGATCATCGGCTCCAAAATCCCGTAAGGAGCCGCCTCTCCTAGAATTTCATTCAAGCTCCCAAAACGTGCCAGCCGACAGCCATAAGCGCACTTCATAAGCGAATCGGCCGACGTGTTGCATATCTTCAAATATGCAAAAAGAACGGCTGCAAAAACTGCCGGCAGGATAAAATTGAAAAACGCCTGCCAATCAATCGCTTTCAGTTCTTTCCGCCGCAAATACAGCCAAACACCCATTCCCAAAGCCAAAACCGGCAGCATGGTAAAGAGGCTGTAGGGAATGCCTACTATCATAAATACCGTACCGCACGCACACCAGATGGCAGCACCCACCGGCAGACTCAGGAAAAAAGACAGCCACGGATATCTCTCCCCAAAAAGAGGCAGTGATATCGCACCCCCGACAACAAACAGTAAAAGCATGACGAGAATCTGCTTTAACTCTCTGTAAGGGCCGCTTTCCGCAGACTCGCCCATACTTTCAAATGTATTCCAATCCTCACCGTCATAGGGAGTTCCCCCTGCCTGCACGCTTTCCAGCAGTTCCTCCGAGCAGAAGATATGCCACTCTCCCCAGACGGCCATTCTTATGGTATCCGTCGTTTTCCAGCTTTCGTCCACCACGAAACAGTAGGGATCATATTCTCTGCATGGGTATGACATAAGAAGCCGTACCGCCTCCTCCGACAAAACCGTTTCCTCTCCTGCAATGATCTGATCCGCCGGAACCGCCAGCTCGGAAATAAGCTGAAAATCCGCCGTTTCCCTCTCCTGCTCCGAAACGACAAGTTTTTTCCCTTCGAAATAATACTCGTTAAATATTTTCTGTATATTTATTTCATCAATGGTATTGTTTTTCGCCACAAGCGTAATTATCGTCGTATCCGCCCCCGGCGCCAGCTTGTCCACAAAGCTTGTGCTGCCCTTAAACAATACAAGCGCTGCGGTCGCAGCCGCTATTCCCAGGCATAACAGACGATTTTTCTTATCGTTTCCCCATTTTTTTAGAATAACAATTTCAAAAAAGAACACGCCCAGCACAAAAAACAGGGGAATGTGATCAAACTCATTAAAAATGGCATCATAAACAGCTCTCATAAGAAGCGGCATATGTTTTACCGTCACCGCGAGTCCCACACATCCAATAAAAAATATGATCATTTTGAGCAAGTTCTTTTTATTCATCAAACGTCCCTCTGCCTTAATCCAGTACCAACCGCTTCGTTATTCACACATTATAGGGTATCCCCCATATCATGTCAAACAATTCGTCATATGCCCTTTCTCCAGAATATCCGCAATCCGCTCGCAGGCATGTCCGTCCCCATACGGGTTGGACGCGTATGCCATTCGGTCATAGGCCTCCCGGTCGTTTAACAGTCTGCTGAATTCCCCATAGATGGTATCCTCGTTCGTTCCGACCAGCCGCAGCGTGCCTGCCGCAATCCCCTCCGGCCGCTCTGTCGTGTCCCGCATCACCAGCACCGGCTTACCAAGGGACGGCGCCTCCTCCTGAATCCCGCCGGAATCGGTGAGAATCAGATAACTGTGTTTCATAAAATTATGGAAATCCAACACATCCAGCGGTTCTATCATATGCATCCGCTCTTCCCTGCCGCCATCCGCCTGATCGCCGAACACCTCATCCGCCGTCGCGCGCACCTGCGGGTTCATATGAATCGGATAGATTGCCTTTACATCCGGGTGCTCTTCCATCACCCGGCGGATCGCCCGAAACATGTGATACATCGGCTCACCCAGATTTTCACGCCTGTGAGCGGTAATCAGAATCAGGCGTGAGTCCGCCGCCCAGCTAAGCTCAGGATGGGAATAGTCCTCTCTGACCGTCGATCTCATCGCGTCTATCGCCGTATTTCCGGTAATCCATATTCTGCTCTTATCCTTCCCCTCTCCCAGCAGGTTTTGCGCCGCCTGCGCCGTCGGTGCAAAATGATACTGTGCAATCAGGGACACAGCCTCACGGTTAAACTCCTCCGGATAAGGGGAATACAAATTATAGGTCCGAAGTCCGGCCTCCACATGACCGACCGGAATCTGCTTATAAAAACAGGCAAGCGCTGTGACAAACGTCGTCGAAGTGTCGCCGTGAACCAATACGACATCCGGCTTCGCCGTCTCCAGAACCGCCTTTATCGCGTTTAATATATTGGTCGTCACGTCAAAGAGCGTCTGGTTTTCCTTCATGACAGCGAGATCAAAATCGGGTGTCACCTCAAATGCCTGCAGCACCTGATCCAGCATCTGTCTGTGCTGGCCTGTCACACATACCACCGTCTCAAGCGCCGTTCTCTTCTTCAGTTCCCTTACAAGCGGGCACATTTTTATCGCTTCCGGCCTGGTACCGAAAACAAGCATGATTTTCTTCATCTTCCGCCACCTTATTGTTCCTTAAATGTGATAAACACCGGGCAGGTCAATAATGTTCTGGCAGTCCAGCACGATTTTCCCCGCCAGCTGCTGCATATTTTCCCTGATCTGCGTGTGCTTTACCATAATCACAACCATGTCAACGTCATTCAGGAAATCCTCCAGACTGTGATACTGATTCTCCACAATATCTTCCCCGATAAACGGATCGTACGCTTTCAGTCCGGCGGCCAGATGTCTTGCCTGACTCTCCAACAGCTGCAGGGTGGGCGACTCCCTCACATCATCCACATTTTCTTTGTAGGTCAGACCGTACAACCCCACCCGTGATATATCCTTAAGCCCGTTTTCACGCATAATCTCATAGATTCTTCCGAGTACAAAATCAGGCATTCCGTCATTCGTCCGCATAGATTCGTCAATCACTTTCGCCAGCGACGGATAGTCTCCCACCAGGAACCAAGGATCCACCGATATACAATGTCCCCCCACGCCCGGTCCGGGCTGTAAAATGTTGACGCGGGGATGCATATTGCAGATTTTGATGATCTCATAGACATCCATACCGTCGTGCCTGCATATCTTTGCCAGTTCATTCGCAAAGGCAATGTTGACTGCCCGGAATGTATTTTCTACCACCTTCGTCATCTCCGCCGTGCGGATATCCGTCACCACGATCTCTCCCCGGCAGAAGGAAGCGTACAGGTCTTTGATCCGCTCTCCCACTTCCCTGTCATCCGCTCCGATTGTCCGGTTATTGTGCAGAAGCTCATACACCATATTGCCGGGGATAATCCGCTCCGGCGCATGAACCAGATGCACATCCCTTCCCGCCTCATATCCAAACTCTTCCACTACCGGCCTCACACTCTTATCAATCGTGCCCGGCGATATGGTAGACTCGATCACAATGACCGCACCCTTCGGGGCCACCGCCAAAACGCTCTTCACCGCGGCGGACACATAAGCCGGATCAACCTTCTTGCTGAACTTATCGTATGGTGTCGGAACGGAAATAATGTATGTGTCCGTTTTTTGGTATTCTGTCGTGAAAGAAATACCCGCATCCAATGCGGCGTGGAACAACTCCTCAATTCCATCCTCTTTAAAAGTCATCTTACCCGCACTCAGAGAATCCACAACCTTTCGGCTATAGTCCGTCCCCACTACCTCCACGCCATGCGAAGCCAGCATCAGTGCCGTCGGCAGCCCGATATACCCCAGTCCAATTACGTTTACCATGTCTTCCGTTCCTTTCCCGTAAAATCCAATTTTCTTTCAGCTCTCTATAAAATCAATAATCGGCTGCATGACCGATGCCATACTGACCCGGGATGCCGCGGACTCGCGTATCTTCCGGGCGGTCGTTATCTTATCCCCGTTCTCCTTCTTCAACCTCTCATAAAAATGGATCACTTCCCGGATATCCACTCTCTGCGCGTCATTGGAGAAATTCCTGACATACGGATAGTCTTTCTCCAGCACATCCACCGGACAGCCTGTGATAAACGGCATTCCCTTCGCCAGATACTCCCTCGTCTTCAAAGCCCCCAGCGTATAAAGCCCCAGCTTGTACATGCCAAAAGACCCCAGCGCGATATCGCTCTCATCATACAGCCCGTCCAATTCCTTTCCTGACTTATTCGGATAAAAGATAACATGTTCCCGCAGATGATATTTCTCTACAAGCTCCTGATAACCGGCCTTCTCCGGTCCGTCCCCGACAAGCTTAAGCGTCACCGTATACCTGCCCGCACCGCTCCCGTAATACTCTCTCATGCCTTCAATGATACGCTCGTAACCGTGGTGCCTCTGCATATATGCCACACCGATCAGGGTAATTTCCTCTTCCTGGTACGCGCCTCCCACCAGCTCCACATCCTCCACCTGTATGCCGTTGAAGGTACACAGCGCAGGCACGCCGAATATCTCTTTATCGCTCGTATAAGTCACAAAACGGTCGATATATTTTTTCAGCCTTCCGCGATACAGCTTTTCCTTAATATAAAAAGGCCACGCGTTCCATTTGGCAAAATCATCCTTATCGTAGGGATATGTGAAAATTTCTATGATAATTTTACAGGCCGGATATTTCTCCTTCACGTTTTTCCAGAAGGTAAGATACGCTTTGTCCGCCACCGCGCGCCGCACGTATATAAAATCGGGGTTTTCCAGCTTTTTCAAAGCCTCATCATAATTTCTGGCAATGGAAGCGGTCGGAAACAGGCCGAAAATCCTCTGTGGAAGCGATCTTTCCACCGCCCTGATTTCAAGCTCGCTCATGTCATAATGTTTGGAAAACTCTTTTAACTGCATGTCAATCTTCTTGCTGACACCGATAGACTCTCTACCCTGAAAATGAATATAATATCCTTTTTTCATAACAAATCTTTCCCGTCTTACTTTAACTGATTTCCATTAACATCCTTACAAATTTCTCTGCATTTTCAACCGCATTATATTTTTGTTCCCACAGCGTCCTTGATCTTGCACACATTTTAGCCGTCTCCTCATCGGACATATGCCAAAGCCGGGCGACCGCGCTGCTGACATCCTCCGGCTGCGGATTTTCTGAGAGCAGAATGCCGTTGCCGTCTGTCATATGGGGGAGCTCCCCTACCGCTGTGGCAATAATCGGAATACCGAAGGCCATTGCCTCCTGCACGGAAACCGGACTGCCCTCCGTGGACGATGTCGTCAGAAAACAGTCCACACAATTTTCCTTATAAAACCGCATAATCTCTTCCACCGGCACAAATCCGGGCATCTCAAAAGAAATATTTTCTTTGCCGCCCAGAAGTTCTCCTGCATATCTCACGGTTTCCTCGTAATGGCTGCCCGTTCCGAAATGCGTCCACTGTATCCTGATATCCGTTATCCTTGCCAGTCCCTCGATGATAAGCGGCACCCTCTTTAACGGAATCACGTGGGAACAGCTTACTATATGAAACGCCGTCCGCCTCCTACGAGCCGGCTCCCTCCGGATATAACCGTGATCGACCGTTCCGATCGGCGCTGTGATATATTTTTCCCCGATCAGCTCTCTTCTGCCCCAATGCGAAAGATAATATTCCAGACCTGCGTCAGCCACAAAAAAAATCCGGTCTGCCTTTTCATCCATATATTCCCGAAAAGGCTGCCTGTTATGGGGATTTCTCTCATTATACAAGTCATATCCGTGTATGCGGGAAATCACCTTTCTGTCCGGCTCCGATTTCCTGTCCATGAGAAACGCGAGGCAGCTTGGATTAAACCAATAGGAATAGATCAACGCGCCGCCGTCGGCAATGTGATTTTCTTTCACATATTTCCGCAGTTGATCCGCCATACTGAAATATGCGATAGAATCATAAAGACGGCCGATAATGTTTTCCCCCGTTTTTAAAATCCTCCTGATCTCTCCATGCCCGCACCGGGAAAAGAAAAACTTAACAACCGCCTCCAGTTTTTCGCGGATCCCGAAAGTTCTCATACAGTGATAAACCGAAATCCGCTCATCCGTCATCATTTTCTGCTCCGTCGAGGGAGACACTGACAAAATGCACACCTCAAAGCGTTCCATCAGTTTTTCCAGTTCGGTGCGGATAAAGGAATACTCCCCCGGTTCAAAGGGATACCCGTCCAACAATAAAATCAGCTTTTTTTTCAAATTCCCTTCTCCTTAAAAGTACAACCTCACTGCACCAAGCACCGTGAGCGCCATACTTTTTTCCTCCACCGTTCCCTCTTCAAACATCAGAGAAATATCTTTTTTGAGCTGCCCGTCGATCTCACTTCTGTCCCTGTTTTGCAGATAGTAGTCTCTGCAGTACGCCTGTATCCCGGGGCTTTTCCCATACCAATAATCCAAAGGATTCATATTGTCTGTGCTCTGCAGTTTAAAAGCCCTGCAGGCAGCGCGGCACAAAAGTCTCTGCGTCGTCTTTACTTTTCTGAAAAAGATATGGTCTTCCCGGGGCTTAATCCCTCCCCATTTCTCCCAGCCAAAGGCAGTCGCCTGCGGGTATTTTTGTTCCATCCATTTCAGATAGATGTGATGCCTGTTTCGGTATGCAAAAGGAATCGAAAAAACGGTCTCCAGAAAATCTACATCCGTAAAGGGAGACGCCGCCTCTATATAGTGCTGTCTGATGATATAGGAAGACATCGCCCCCATCATTCCCCTCGTATAAACAGCAAACATCTCCTGACAAGGATACTCCTCCATCACCTGGCTGTCAACGGAATAGGAAAGCCTGTTCGAATACTGATTCAGCCCCGGGCGCGGTTTCCCGAAATTCAATTCTCTGTCATGATAAAACGTGGACAGAATAGCATCCCCTATCATACCCGTATGCTCAATCCCGAACTGTTCCGTGTTAAGCGTCCCGAGCAGCCTGCTGCCGCCCGTAATTCCAGTGTAGAGCGCCGCCCCGTTATTTTGGGAAATGATGTCGTCAATATCGTACAGCCAATTCGCGTCATCCAATGCTTTAAAAAGATACTCATGTCCCAGATAAACGGCTATCTGCTGCGATATCTTATAATCAAGATAATCCGCCCGGCAATAAGTGACATTGAGCTGATCCGTATAACCCATATCATGCGCCACCCAGGAAACCATCCTGCTGTCCAGCCCGCCGCTCAGATCAACCAAGTGCCGCCGTCCGTATTCCCTGTCCTTATCAAACTCTCTCCTGACAGCCTCTCTGAACGCACTGTCAATTCTCCCAACAGCTTCCTGTTCGGACATCTGCACTTCCTTATTCGGAATCAGGTAATATCTCTCGACCTTTGCCCCGCCATTCCCGATGCGCACAAGCTGTCCCGGCAGCAGACGATGAATCTCCTTTACAAAGGTACTGTCATCCAACATATATCCGTATGTCAGCATATATTTGGCTGCTGTCTCATGAAAGTGATACGATACCCCGGCAGCCTTCAAAACAGATATCATGTACGGAATATGGCTTGAGACTATCCACCGCTCTCCGTCCGCATAGTAATACAACGCTTTTGCGGCAATCTGATCCGTGTACGCAACAAGGGCGGAATCCTGCTTATTGTAAATATAACCGCAAAATCCGCCCCGCAGCGTCCGCAGGCATTCACCCGCATCCTTCCGCATAGCCTCAGCGAAGGTATGCTGCCAGTCCCCTGCGCCCTTTGTCACAAGCTTCACTTTATTAAAGACATACCCGTCCAGAAAACTGATCTGTGTTTCTCCTTCCAGAAACACCTGATCTTTCGGAAATTTATTGAGAAGATTATTATACTGCTTACAATGTCCCAAATCCACGATTTCACCAAGACATTCTATATTCATGTTTCCCGCAGCCAAAAAACCATGCACCATTTTTCTACCTCATTTATCACGCGGAAGCTGCCTGCTATTCTCCTCAAAAGTTTCACACTGACCACCATTTCACAGCTCTGCTGTGACTCAAATCAATGCGGAGAATGCCCGTATTTTTGGCATTCTCCTGTGTGAGAAAAGTCTGCAAAGCAGACTTAGTACCTCTTAACGAAGCAGTCTCTGCTGCTGAGTTTTAGAAGTACTTTTCACACGAGCCTTCCCCATCATAGCACACTCCCCCAGCCAATGCAAACGCCGCCCCGCTCACCGGTCGTATGCTGCCCTTCCGAACCGCCCCTTCCGGTAATCGCCAATCCCCCGCAGGGTCGCCCGCGCAAGCTCCTTTTTCCCGCGCACAAGCCACAGCGCACAGCATACCGTCCTGTTCAGTGCATAATAGGCAAGGAACAGCGGATACCGCCGCCCCAGATGCAGTCTGCTGCACAAAAGCCAGTTTCGGGCGATATAGTAGGCGCAGAGCGGGCTGTCCGCCCCTTTGGTGCTGGCCCCGACCTTGTGGTACATCACCGCCTTCGGACAGTACCAGATGGGGATTCCCAGCTTTTGCAGGCGGAAGCTGTACTCGGTGTCCTCATAGTAGAGGAAAAAACGCTCGTCCAGCGTCCCCGCCCGCCGAATCACCTCCATCGGAATCCACAGGCAGCATCCCGTGGCAAATGCAATCTCCCTTTCCTGATCGTACTGCCCCACGTCCGTTTCATCCAGACCGATATGCCGCACTTTCCTGATAACGCGTGAGACACTTCCCCCCGCAGACCAGAGACGTTTCCTGTCATCACTGTAATAAATCTTTGGCACAACCATGCTGCCCGAATGCCTTTTCGCACACTCCCATAAGCGGAGCAGCATATCCGAAGCAATCTCCGTATCGTTGTTTAAGAGAAGAACCGCATCCGCTTCCCACTCCACGGCGCTGCGGATCCCCACATTGTTCGCATAGGAGAAGCCGTAGTTGTCATCCAGCCGTATGAAGGAAAGCCGCTCATCCCCCGCGTACCGCTCTTCCAGCAGGCGCATGGAATCATCCTGCGAGGCGTTATCTACCACGATGATTTTTATTTCCTCCACACCGCCGCTTGCCAGTATGGACTCGATACAGGCCGTATTATATTTTTTCCCATTATAATTGACTAAAATAACCGCCAGTTTCATAGATACCGTTCCCTGTTTTTCTCTCTTTGCTGCCGTTTCCGCCTCGTAGTCCGTGCACGCCCTGCCCGCCGCTCCGCTCTCTATCCAAGCAGCTCCGTCAGCAGTTCATAATATTTCCTGCTCAGCCTCATCTGTTCATACTGCCCAAAATCCATCTCCTCTATCCTGTCCGCCGGGTTTTGCATCACCCTGATCCATTCTTCCGCATCGTAGGGATCTTTCACATAGTTCGCCTTTCCCTGCGTCACCTCCGGGATACACGTCCTGTCCGTGGCGATCACCACCGTGCCGAAAAGCATCGCCTCAATCGGCGGCATACCGAAGCCTTCAAACACGCTGGGAAAGAGAAAGGCAAGGCAATGCTTGTACAGCGCGTTCCGCTCGGCATTTTCCACGAACCCCGTCAGCGTCACTTCCCGCTCCAGCCCACGCTCCAGAATCTGGCTTTCCAGCCTGTCCCTGCTCTCCCCGTTCACCCCGGAAATCAACAGTCTGCACGGAAGTCCTGTCTCTGTGTTCTTAATCCGCTCCATCACGGCGATCAGCGTATCCAGGTTCTTGTGCGGAATCAACTGCGCTACGGTATAATAAAACGCTTTCTTATCCACATGATATTTTTCCGCAAGCCGTTCAAAGGGAACGATCTCGTCCTTGTCCACCGTGATCGGGTTGTAGATGGTGGTGATCTTCCCACTCTTTACATGATATTTTTCCCTGACATCATCCCTCACCCAGTCGGATATCGCCACCAGATGCCTGGAAAAATGCGCGTCCAGCCACCAGCAGAGACGAGAGTAGGCGATCTCATGAAACGGATGGTATTCGGGATAATGCGCCGCCTGCAAGTCGTGAATCACATTGACATAGGTGACGCCGCCGTTAAGCAGCGGACGGCAGTACACCGGAATAAAACATTTGCGAATCCCCTTTTTTCTGAGGAAACGGTTCTGGCAGAAAAAGTTCCACAAAATCCGCCCCGCAATATTGGCGGAAACAACCTCCGTCTCCAAAAGTTCCATCCTGTCATCCTGCGTATAGTGCCGGAAGGTGTCCTTATTGTCCTTCGATACCATCAAAAAGAGATGGAAAGGCTCCTCAAGCCTCCGGAAACCGTCCAGCAGATTTCTGATATAAAATTCGGTACCCCCTACCTTTTTCGGGCGGAGCCACAGTAAATCAACCGCAATATTGAGCATCGCAAACCCTTTCCGCAAACCGGCTGCCCGCATGTTCTGACACCGCTGTGTGCAAACCGCCAGTCAATCCGCCGTCCCTGTAACCTCACTACTCCTTGCATATATCGTCACATCTTCCGAAACAGGCGTTGTCTCATCAATCCGTATCCCGTCCTCCGTGTACCAGCCGTCGAATACCCTGTCCCCGCTGACCGTCCCCGGCTCTGCTCCGGGCATTCGCTCAAGGCGCTCACCCTTCAGCACGCTCATATAGTTGTGAATTGCACCATCTTCCGAGACGAAACTGACCGTACATATCTCCTGCCGTTCTTTCCACACCTTATCCAAAAACGGCTTGCGCGCCGACAGGAAATCCCGAATCCGCTGTACCTCCCCCTCGTAGTCAACAGGTTCTCCGTATATTTCCTTCCATCTGATCAGATCCATGTCCTTGGCGGCATGAATCTCCGATACATACTCGTCAATCTTTTCCTCCTGCATTGTCTGCATATAGTCAGAGAAAAATTCCTCGTAGCACGCGGAAACTGTCTCCTGAAATGAAGAATGCTGATACAAATGCCAAAAAAGCGTCGTCGGATCGGTACCCCTCTGCATCAGATAACACAGGTCGCCCGTTGATTCATTGATCCCGTCCAGATTGGCGTATGCTTTATCATAATCCCACACAGGCCCTGCAAACAACTTTTTGCTGACCGCATCCTGCGGTTTATAGAAAAAGGAGCTGGTCGCTCCCGCGCCGTTATTTTTGCATAATTCTTCGATAATATATTTCTGCGCAAAAGACCGCAGATCAATATAATCCGTATACTGCATACCGTTTTGGGGATCGACGCCGTCCGCCGCGGCGACGGCCCGCTCCATGCCGTTGACCAGGCCGCTGATATAATCCACCTGCGCCTCCGAAGCATACGCGGGCTGTTTGACCGTATACAGATCTTTCAGCGTCTCCGTATAAAATCCGCTGATTTCCAAGCGAAACTTTTCGGCCACATCTCTTTCCAGAAGATATCCCCCTGTCGTGTCCCGCGGCTCATTGGGAAGCACCATGCCTTTTCGCCTCTCTGTCTCGAAATGCCCACAGCTTTCCATATCTCTGTTCAGCTTTTTGTTTTCCGCCTCCAGATCGGCAATCGGCACACGCTCCGGGTCAATCTCCACCTTTTCGCAGAGCTGATACATGCCGTGATATCTGTGATTGATATAGAGATCAATGTAGCGCGACTCCGGCGATCCCGTCATTCCCGCCGCCACAGCCATATCGTAAGTCATTTTATTGCGGATGTAGGTGCGATCCTCCACATTGCTTAAGAGAATCCATTTATCGGCGCTTCCCATACCGAGGAGATCGGCCCTGTTTTTCAGCCGGATGCCATAGGATTTTTTCGGATACGCCCATGTGGAGTTGCCCCGCCCGGAAATACGATCCAGCTTATCCGCACACACCACATTTCCCTCCGCGTCAAACAGGACAATCCTTCCCTTTTCCGCATAATTTTTATCTGCGTCCAGATCCTTCATGGAGCCACTGTCCGTCTCCAGAAAAACAGCCGGAAGTCCGGCGGACTGCATGATGACAACTTCCTGTTTTTCCAGTTTCTCCCCCTTTTTTCCGCAAAAATACATCTCATATTTCTCATTGCAGCCAAGCGCCCCGATATCCTCACCGTTTGCCAGCGAAACTTCCCCTTTCGCCCCTGCGAAGACCACGGTTCCCGCCCCCGCAAAGGAAATATGTACTTCGCTCAGCTTTGCATAGGACGGGAGAAACAAATAATTGACCCGTTCCGCCTGATCCGCAAAACAGTATATTTCCTGCTCCGATGAAGATTTGTGCAGCACAAAACATAGTTTTTTCATATATTCGCCGTTTTTCTGTATTTGCCTGTATTCCTCCCTCTGTACGAATATCACGGCAACAGTCAGAAAAACAGCCAGAAAAATGAGGATTCCCCGCCGTCTCGCTCTGTATGTCATAACCCCTTTTATCGCTCCTTAAGTCGATTCATACCCGTCATTCCATATCTTTCTTCTCCAGATCCCGCACCCGTTTTTCTAAAATCGCCAGCTCCTGCGTCAACGTTCTTAGCTTTCTGTTCTGCCTTGACGCAATCGAGGTCAGGGACAATAAAATCATGAGCATAAAACCGATGGCAAAGATAAACAGACCGTTCATATTATCCTGAATGCCAAAGATGTGAATGATTCTTGTCAAAAGATCCGGCACTACCACAAGAACCCCCATAACAGCGCCGGCCACCAGCCACAGCAGCGTATACTTTAAATTGAGCGCCTTCTGCTTCAAAAAATACAGAATCACTATAAAATAACAGACCAGCGCAATGATTAATGTCAATCTCAGTGTAGCAGGTATCATATCCTTTGCTCCTTCCTGCGCGGATTCTAAATATCCGTCCGCTTTCCTCTGCGTATTCCATAGCCCATTCGGCAGATCAAAATTGCCAGCGTGACCTTAATCATATAATAGACAGATTTTTTGAAAGTAATAGAGCTCGTTCCACCCTCTCTCGCGCGCATCTGCACCGGCACCTCCTTCACCCTGCCCAAATGCATGATTGCAGCCACGATAGCCTCAGGCTCCGGATAATCCATCGGATAATCCTCACTGTATATCTTGATAAACAGCTTATTTACCGCGCGGTAGCCGCTGGTCACATCCATAATGTGTTTCCCGGTCGTCAGCCAAATCAGTGCACTTAAGATATTGATCCCGATTCTGCGGGTTGCGGAGGACTGAAACCCCTCCTTTTCCAGAAATCGGGAGCCGATGGCAATATCCGCCTCCCCCCTTATGAGCGGTTCCAACAGCTTATCCAGATAGGCAATATCGTGCTGTCCGTCGCCGTCCATCTGCACGGCAATATCATAATTGTTCTTCCGCGCATAAATATATCCTGCCTGTACCGCGCCGCCGATTCCCATATTGATAGAGAGATCCAGATAGTGAAAGTTCTCACTTCGACACAGGTCAGGCGTATTGTCGGTAGAGCCGTCGTTAATTACCAGATAATCGTACTGCGGCGCCGTCTCCGTCATGTGCCTGACCACATGTACGATATTTTCCGCTTCATTGTATGCCGGTATGATAACCAGCACCCTCCGTTTTTGTTCCATATCTTTTCCCCATTTCTGCACTGTTTTCTGCGCATAAACAAGTTTGTTGTTTATCACTCAGGCCGCTCTCCACGCTTCCCGCGCCCAAAATGTTTTACCGCCCTGCCGCGGATACGGCCGATCCACAGCTCCCGCAGCAACAGATAATATGCGATATAGAAAGCGCCGAAATTATATACAAGATACCTCTGCTGTCCGAAAAAGACCAGCGATATCACAACAGCCATCACCACATTGCTTCCCAAAACAAGAGCCATAAACTCCGCACATTTTTGATTCGCCTTCCTGTCCATATATCCCCATACCATCAAAGCAAACGCCGACAAATAGAGGAAGAGCGTCACCAGATGACACAGCAGATAAATCGGCCTGATCTGAAAGAACACGGTGCAGATAAACGCCTGCGGAAGCATCATAAGCGTATGGTACAGAAACCGGCCAAAATGCGCCTTTAGCAAAGTGATTCCTATTGTCTTCAAATGGGCGCTGCGAATCTCGCTGAACTGATCCGACATGATAATTTCCGGGTGGTGCTCCGCATAGTACAGCGACGGTATTCTGAGGCAGGTTTTCCCTACCTGCCCTACCCCTCCCACAATATCTTTCCACATCCACAAGCCGTTTTGCGCATAAGTGTAAAGCTGTTTTTCCGCGTCCGCAGCCTCATATAGCGCCACATACAATCCTCTCACAGCTTCATCTTCAAACAAATAGGCGTCTTCCCTGTCAGCCTCGTACATACCACGCGAAAAAATCAGGCTGACATACTGGCTTGTAATAAAGCTCCTGTCTGCCAGTTCTTCCACTGAAAGTTCCCGTTCCTCTTCCGGTTCCTCTTCCGAAATTTGATCCGCAGCGCCCTCCTCATCACTAACCAGGCTTAAAAGATGCTCTTCATAATCCTCCGGCGACTGTACTTTCAACACAAACAAAGAAATTTTTTCATTGGATTTGATCACATTCATATATCCGGCCGACAACTTGGAAATCGCTAAAATACTGACCAGACATATACAAAGCCCTCCGACTGTTCCCATGGCTGCACGGAGCCATCCATACATTTTCTGACCATTCCGCTTTTGTCTGCAGACCACATACATAAAAATAACGCCGCATAGCGCAAACAAAATCTGAAATTGGGAACGCAGCAGCGCCAGCGCAAACGTCATCGCCAGACTACCCGCAAACCATGTATACTTTTTCGTCCAGATCGTCTTTAGCAGCAAGATCAAAAACAGATAAAACAAGGCGTATGACAACCCTTCCGTCAAAATCTGCTGTGTTGCCATGGACTGCGGCATCTCTACGGTGAAAGGTATCAGCGATAAGAAAAAGAACAGGTAAGTTTCCCAATAGCGCAGATGAAACGCCTTCCGAAGCGTCTTAACGAAAAGAGTCACACACGCCGCAGCCAAAACCGCCTGTTCGATGACCACCGCATTCATATATTTCTCCAAGCCAAACAAATACTGATTCAGCAGCAGAAACAGCGGATAGATCGGCATAACGCCCTCAACCCGATTGATTCTCATATAAGCCCCGCTGTCATCAAACAAAACCGGCTCTCTCGAACCGACAAGCAGAAAGGCAAAAAGGGCAAACAGAACCAGAGACCCGTAAAGCAGCCTGTCTTTCTGCGCCGTGTTCAGTTGAAGCTTCTTTCTCTTTTCCGCCATGCCCTCCTCCGCTTTACTCCTCAAATACCTCAGCCTTGCTCTTCTCCTGCACCCTGCTCCCGGCCACCTCATAAATCACATCCACATTTCGGATCGTGGTAAGCCGATGGGCTATGATTATCATAGTCTTCATACCCTGCAGGTGTTCGATGGCCTCCATGACCGCCGCTTCCGTCTCATTGTCAAGCGCGGAAGTCGCCTCGTCGAGCACCAAAATTTCCGGGTCGTGGTACAATGCCCTGGCAATACCGATGCGCTGTCTTTGCCCGCCGGACAATCTGACGCCTCTGTCGCCTACAATCGTATCCAATCCATGGGGAAGACTCTCGATAAACTCCTTCAGCTGCGCCTTTTCCACCGCGGCCCTCACGGCCGCCTCATCAATCTGTCCTTCCCGCACGCCAAAAGCGATATTATTGCGAATGGTATCATCGGAAAGATAGATCGTCTGGGGAATGTACCCAACCTGCGCATGAAAGGTTTTCGCCTGCTCATGGATATTGATTTCATCCGCCATCACGGCGCCCTTTACCGGCATCAAAAGTCCCAGTATAATATCCACCATAGTCGTTTTCCCTGATCCGGTGGAACCGATAAACGCCACGGTCGTGCCTTTTTTAATCGTAAAGTTTACATCTTTCAGCACCCACTCGTCCGTGTCAGGATAGTGATAGGACACATCCTGCACACAGATTCCGTTCTGCAGCTTCCAATCCGCCCGATACGTCTGCCCGTCCTTTTTAATCAGACCCTCAACTGCCGTCAGATCGTGGTAGACCAGTTCCACCGAAGGAAACGCGTAAAGCATGTTGGAAGCATGCTCATTGATCCGCCCCACGCTCGGCATGAGCCGCATCGCCGCCACCGCAAACGCCGCAAGCTGAGAAACAAAATATACCATGTCCGCCTCACCGAAGAGAAGCTTCACGATGACCGCAATCAAAAGCCCCGTCATGGAAACAGCCTCCACCGTATATTTCGGGAGAATCGAAATCGTTCGGGCAATGCGCAGCCCTCTTGCATATTTTTCCCAGTATTTGCGAAATTCGTCCGTAAAATAAGCCTCACGCTCTAAAATCTTTATCTCCTTGATCCCGCCGAGGGACTGATTCATCCACTGGAAAATTTTTCCCTCATAACCCTGATTTTCAAACCCGAACCGCCTGCTGTACTTTCTGCTGATCAGAAGAAAGCCGCCCACAAAAACAGCCAGCAGCCCCAGCACGATGATCGTTATGGTCTTACTGATAACCAGCAGATAAATCACGAGAACGGCGGCCACCATAAGCTCCGCCCCCAGCTCCAGCGCGTAGAGGATTACCTGCATAAAGCGCGACGTATCCTCATAGACGCTTCTCTGTAAAACCGCAATATTATGATTCAGGTGAAAGGTATACGGCTCCTTCATGTATGCAGACAGAAGCCTGGTGGAAAGCTTCATCTGCGTGTTGTACGAAAAACGAAAAATATAATCTTTTTCCAGAATCAGGTAGATGTTCTTGACAACATATACAAAAATAATGCCGACCGCGAGTATCATCATAAACTTTTCGGCGCTGTGCAGCCCGAGCAGATCATAAACCATTTTCAGATACCATTTCGTCTGGATGGTTCCGGGATTCTGCAGAACATCGATAAAGGGCATGAAAACCATGACCGCAAGAAGCTCCAAAAAGCTTCCGATCACAATCGCACCCGTGAGAAACACCAGCTTGCGCTTGTCCCTCTTGTCAAAAATATATCCCAGCATGGTGAGCATTCCCACCTTCGACTTACCGTTCTCTCTGCTCATAGCTCAGACTACTCCTTTATCACAACGCATCCCGCCATGATTCCGCTCTGCGGAATCTCAAATCAGTGCGGAGAATGCCGTATTTCAGGCATTCTCCTGTGTGAGACTTGGTACTTCTTAACGAGGCAGCCTCCGCTGCTGCGTTTTAGAAGTACTTCTCACTATCACTCTGCGCCCCTGTGCTGCGGCCCGGCTCGTCCGCAAACAATGCGCCGCACAAATTGCTGTGCGAATCCCGACCGCTTATCTTCCTCGCCGGAGCGCCCGCCCAAGTGGTGCCCGGCTCTGCAATATCCTTTGTCACCACGGCGTTCGCCCCCACAGCCACATCATCCGCTATGCGAACGGCGCCGATCACCTTCGCACCGCTTCCGAAATAGCAGTTATCCCCGATCACGGCCGCCTCGTGGCTCCCGTTCGTCGCACCGATGGTCACGCCCTCCTGCAGACGGCAGTTTTTTCCGGCGCGCACGTTTCCGTGCACCACGATCGTCCCATAATGCGGAATCGAAAGCCCCGGCCCGAACACATTCGGCGGAATCGTAAACCCGAGGCGCACGCTCAGACGATGAAACCATATTTTATGCCATTTCCCGATCAGTTTTCCCGCCGCCCCGTGACGGCAGTTTATGTCGAACTCCACCTTGCGGAGCAGAATCTCAAATTTCCAGATCTCATCCCCAAAGAACCGGGGGCGCGCGTCCTGCTGCCGCCCGAGGGCGCGCTGATCCTGTCTTATATACTGCTGATACGTTTCCCGATTATCTATCATATCCTCAGTTTTACCTCATCTACTTTTTATGCAGAAATTGCCGACACATAGCGAGGTTCTTCACGCGCTTAGTGTCCGCTATGCATTTTATGGAGCGAGAGCACGGCGACGCAGAAATTGCCGTCTGCCCGGGCGTCCGCATCCCACTACATATGCTACACCCTCACTTTAATCTGCTCCAAATACGCCGTATACCCCGCCGCCCGGTTCGCCGCCACGCTGGTGCAGTCATGCTTCTCCAGCTTTATCTTTCCGGACGAACGCCTCACAAACCACTCATATTCCATATCCAGATTCCCGATGTCCAGCACACGGTATCCCTGCTCAAACAGTTTCACCGCCAGAAACTTCGCCGCCACGCCCACCGACAATAAAAACAGCCTGTCTTTGCCGTAGGCCGTACAGGCGTCCAGAATGGCGGGAACCGCCCGATAAGCATCGCTGGGCGGACAGATAATGCGCTCTGTGCTGCGCGCCGTGTCAAACAGATCGTTGCCGACCCCGTTGTGCGTCCGCTCTCCCTCCACAACAACAATATCCCTATTTTCCCATATTTTTCTGATTTTGGCAAACTGTGCTCCACAGCCGCTCCGATCTGCGGCATAATAGTAACAGCGGGAGACAAAAGTGCTGTAATAACTCCGCCCGGGATCGCAGTATCTCTCGTATGTTTTTCTGCAAAAGAGCAGATGATCCCGCCAAAACTGTCTGCTGGCGCTATGGTGGTCGGACAGCGTCTCAAAGATATCGGGGATCGTCACCATCAGCTTTTCATCGGGATAGGACAGAATCCTTCGAAGCCCTTCCGCGATCTCCGGACTGGCTTTCTGCAGCATCAGGTCTCCGCCCTTAATCATCACAATTTCCCCATCCCCGAAGCGGACCATACTCTTTTCGGTATGCAGAAGCTCGTTGATGGTTTCGTCGATATCGTGTACCTTTATTCGATTGTGCAGGATGCCCTTTTCATATAAAAAGTAGGCAATCGCCGCCAAAATATCTTTTATTTTTTGTTTCATGCTTCCCACTTATCCAAGACTCCCTGATCTGTTCCGCCTCTTCCTGCCGCCGGTCAGCGCAGGCGCTCCTGCAGTATCCGCTCCCGCATTCCCGTAACCGTATCAAAATAGCTCTGAAAATTATATTTTTCCACGACCGCGCGGTATCCGGCCGCTCCCATGGACAGTATCCGCTCCCTGTCGGACAGCATATCATCCAGTTTTGAAAGCAGATCCGCCTCGTCGCAGTCCCGGAACAGATAGCCTGTCACGCCGTCCTCCACATAGCAGGACGTACCGTTCGTATCGCTGCAGATCACAGGCAGGGAATAGCTCATCGCCTCAAGCTGCGACACCGATGCCATCTCAAGCGTGCTCGGGATCACATACAAATCAGCCGCCAGATATTCCTCCTCCATATCGCGCTTTGGCACGTTTGTTTTCACCGTAACCAGGTTCTCCATGCGGCGTTCCCTCACAAAAGCCTTTACCTGCTCGCAGTATGCCTTCTGAAAATGATTGGTGGCCTCTCCCACCAGCGTCACACGGATCTCATATTTATCCCGAAGCTGCTCTGCCGCCCGCAGAAGCTCCAGATGATGTTTTCTGATTTCATACTTGCCAATGCAGAGGATATGTATCCTGCCGCCGTCAAAATAGGTACGCTCTTTCGGCGTTCTCTGCGGATTGACTACAAAGGGCACAAAGTAATCGTTCTCCCTCACAACAGTACCCGGCCTTTTTTCGCCCATCACGGGCGTCATGCGAAGCGGCGGCGTCATGCGGTTCACCACACGGTGCAGAAAATCCTTCTTTGCAGGCTCCGACCAGAGTGGGTTCTGATTGTATAAAATGCAGGGGTATCCCTTCCTCTTACAGATCAGGTATGCCGCCATGGAATACACCGAGCGTTCCCGTAAAATAACCAGATCCGGCGCAAAACCGCAGATCAGCTTCCGCAGTTTCCTAAGAGGCGGAAACCCGTGCTGTATTTTAAAGACAATAGCCGTCGGATCTTTTCTGTGAATCACCTTCACATAGAGGAAATCAATCAGCCTGTACAGCCGCGAATACCCCAGCACAATGGGCGTCACACAGGAATAATCCTCAATGACAGCCGCATAGTGGCTGATAAAGCGCACCTCATGTCCACGCTCTGTCAGTCCCTTCATAATATCCATCTGGTTGGTGTGGTAACGCGGCGCCACATACAAAAATTTCATGATAATCCCCATTCCGGAGCATTTGTGCGACAGGGCGGCACAAATTTCAAATTTGTGTCTGCCCTCAAACAAATTTGTGATACTCCTGCACAAATTTGCGTGCCGTTTACTTCTGCTCGATATACTTGTTTTCTTTCAGGCTGTATTTACCGCCTTTCAAAAACTTATGCTTAATTACCCACCATCCGGGCACCCAGATATACTTGTGCATAGCCGGGGAGGCGGAACCGATCATCCAGCAGTTCCTGTCGCACTTCCTCGTGCACTCCCTTACCTTTTGGGCCTGTTCGGAGTTCCAAAGCTCCTCCCAGGTCTGCTCTCTGAGATTGCCCATGACCGCCTTCTTCGCCATCCCGTTACAGGGAATCACATCGCAGAAGGGATCAATAAAAAAGGCATTTTTCGACATGTCGCAGGGCAGAAGCCGCTTATTGCCGTAAATATAATTGATCAGACCATGGTTAAAATAGGCGCGAAACCACTTTTTAGGCGATCTGCTCTTCAACAGTTCGTTGATCAGCTTCTCAAAATTCTGCGCCACCTTGTATTTGTCGTCGATTTTATTGTCCGTCTTGCGGAAATAAAAGGAATTGTGGAGCGTCGCCGTGGCGAACTCCATCCCCATGTCGTTGGCAATATTGTAGAGCGGCACCAGATCCTCGCAGTTCATATCCTGCACCGTCATGCCGAAGCCCACGTCGGGATGCCCCATCTCCACCAGCGTCTTGAGCGTCTTATAGCCCCTGTTAAAGCCGTCTGGAATCCCGCGTATCTTATCGTTCGTCTCCTGCAGTCCCTCGATGCTGATGCGGATGCCCACCTTCGGGAACTCCCGGCACAGCGCGATGATGCGGTCCGTAAAGTAACCGTTCGTAGATATGACAATCCTGTCACTTTTTTTATAAAGCTCCCGCACGATATCCGGGATATCCTGCCTGATAAAAGGCTCCCCTCCCGTGATGTTCGTAAACGCCATCTCCGGCAGCTTCTTAATATCCTCCAGCGTGATCTCCTCGTCGGGTTTCGTCGGATCCTTAAAGCAGTCGCACATGTTGCATCTCGCGTTACACCTGTATGTCACTATGACCGTACCGTACAGTGTTCGTCTGGACATTATCATCTCTCCTTATATACATTCTTCACTATTTTATCACAATATTCCCCAATTGTATCAAATTTTATCTCTTTACAGTTTTCCCGATACGCCCGGCACAATTCGGGCTGTTCCCACATTTCCCTGATATGCGAGATCAACTCCTGTATATCCCCGCCCCGGAATATGTCTCCCGTCCTTCCCGCCTGCACCAGCTCGGGCGCGCCGCCGAGATCGGAAACCAGCACCGGCGTCCCGTACATCAACGACTCCATCACGGAAAACGGACCGTTCTCGTACCACTCGGAAGGATAGACGGAAAACCGCGCGCCCGCAATCAGTCTGTGCAGGGACTCCCCCGTGACAAAGCCTTTGTTTTCCACATTTTTTATGTTTGACACCTGCGCTTCCAGCGGGCCTGATCCGGCAAACACGAAGGGAATTTCCGGCAGAGCCTCGCAGGCTTTCAAAAGAGTGGCGATCCCCTTCTCCTCGGAAAAACGTCCAAAGTAAAGCACATAATCCCTCTGCTGTGTGTCTTCCGACTTTCCGCCTTTTTGTTTCACACCCGCCGTCTGTTCCACAGCCCCGTCTGCATCGGCAGACCGTTCCGCGCCAGCCGCCCGTTTCCTGTCCTCATCCATGCCGCCCGACAGCTCCTCCCCCGACGGCCGCTCCACGAAATTGCGCATCATCACGGTTTTCTCCTCCAGGAGAGGATTAGAGTCGAGCTGCCTTTTCATAAATTCACTGGGACAGATAATCACATCCACCAATCCGTAGGTTCTGCGCCACATATAGAGCTTTGCCTCGATCGTTCCGAGCAGACTCCTTGCGCGGGAATTGTGAATACAGCGGTTTTTCATGCACGCGCCGAAATACCCGCCCCTGCAGGCAAAGCAGATTTTTCCCGTGGACGGAATGCGCATCATATGATTGGGACACACCCACTGATAGTCGTGGGCCGTATAAACCAGCTTGATCTTCCGCCCGGTTTTTCTCTCATACGCGCGCACCGCATAGATCACGGAGGGCGTAAGCTGAAAGTTAATGTTATTCAGATGCACCACATCAGGATTCATGTCGCGTAATACCCGGCCCATCCTGCGCTTTGCCTCAAAGGAGTAGATGATTTTAAAGGGGTAGAGAAGCTTTTGCAGCTTTCCCGTATGGAAATTCATATCGGACGTGTAAGAGTCAATCCGGTTTCCCACAATGCGCCCCTCGTGTTCCATGCCGAAATACTGTACTTCGTGCCCTCTCCTCTGTAATTCTTCCCCAAGCTTGAAAATATAAGTCTCCGACCCGCCGTTGGGGTATAAAAACTTGTTGACCATTAAAATTCTCATAATATCTCCCTGACCGCCAATTTCTACAGAGAATACCGCTTCTCAGGTATTCTCTTATGCGAATCTTAGTACTTCCAAGCAGCTTGCTGCCTTTGCGTCCCGTCCAATGGCGGGACGTCTTTAGAAGTACTTTTCGCACGGCTACTCCCACCTCGAATTGTACAGTTCCATATCCTCATAGACGGGAATATAGCCGCTGTAAGGCTCTCTGTTTCGTCTGTACGCCCATCCCTGATACACGCCCCCATCATAGTCCGGCGTGTAGGAAAGCAGCTCTCCGTCCGGTACTTCCACCGTCTCCACCACACCTTCGTAAACAGAAAAAGTAACCTGATGCACTTCCCCGCTGGCGGGCGCGACAAAGGCTTCGTGGGGCACATTCCACCTCGCGCACAGACAGTTTAAGCGGTTTGCGAGAAAGAATTTCGTATAATTGACACTCGCGTCATAATTTGCGTACCGCAGCAGCGCATCCCCGGAAACCCGCACACTTTCCCAACGGGCATCATCCATTGCAACGGAAGCTCCAATCTGCTGCGCATACCGGTCAATGCCGGTGCACAGCAATTTCTCAAAAAAGGGCAGAACGCCCGCATACTCTTTCGCAATACACTGATACAGTTCCGGCGTCTCATATAGCTTCTGGTACCAGTTGATGGCAATCTGCAGCCGCTCATTATTGTTCACAATGGTTTCCCCGTAATTCACATAATAGCTGTCTCTGCCGTCCTCACCGAACGCTCTGTCATAATCCCATGCCGGGCCGGAATAGAGCTTTTCGTCACCCTTATCCTTATAAAAATACATGCTGGTAGTTCCCGTATCCACCTCCAGCGCAATCTCATCTACGAGAAATCGTTTCGCAAAACTTGTCAGATCCAGCTTTTCCCATACTGCAGGATCACCGCTCTGCACCAAACTGTCAATCTCGTCCACATGGTTCTGTATATAAGCCACCTGCTCCCTCGACGCGTGGCGGGGCGCATTGATGGTAAAAAGATCTCCCCGCGCTGTCTGAAAGCCATTCTCCTCCGCCTCCCAATGCTTCGGATGGTCTTTCTCAATCAGATAACCGCCGTCCGTCTCAGACCCGTTCTCCAAAAGAAATCCCTTGCTTCCCTCCTCCTCATAGCTGCTTACCGTGCCCGTCTCTATGGAAATGTTTTTTTGTCTATTACTCCTTTCAATATCGTATATATCAACACGGCCTTCCCCGACCGTCACAGACTCTGTCAACAGATATATGCCTCTGTACTCCCCATTCAAATACAAATCCACCCAGGCTCCCTGTGTGCTGTAGGAGAGTCCCAGCTCCCGCGCCAGATCCATGGCTATCTTATCCCCCAGTCTGCTGCCCTCATTCCAGAGTGCCAGAAGCCGCCAGCGGTCGCTCTTGCGCAGGCCGCAGAGGGGCTGATCCTCCTTCAGCTTCAGGGCATACGGCTTTTTCTCATATTCCCAGGTAGAATTACCCCTGCCGGATATCCGGGGCAGTTCATCCTGATATTCCGTGGCGCCGTCCGCCTGCAGCACACAGATTCGTCCCGTCTCCTCATGTTCCTTATCCTCATGCAGATAATCCAGACTGCCGCTCGCCGTGTCTATAAACATAGCCGGAATATTCGCAGATTTCATAAAAGCTATTTCATAAGTATGCGAATCATAGGAAGCATCCGTGATCTGAAACCCGTATGTGCGGTTCTCCTCCCAGGTAAAGGTTTCTCCCTCCTGATAGAGCCTTCCGTCTATCCTCACGCTGCTTTCGCCCGTATCACCCAGACGGATTTTATGATGGCCGACGCAGGAAGGCAGGAAAAAATATCCCTTCGTCTCCTCCCCGCCTTCCTCCTGCTGCCCGTCCTGCCAGAAAAACACCCTGTTTTCACTCTGCGCCGTCCGGACGCTGACACAGAGAGCTTTTCCCGCTTCACCTTCACCGTCCACTTCCAGTATCACGTTGTTCCGCCCGGTGGCATACAAAAAACCCATCGCCGCCAAAACTGCCACGGCCAGCATAATGCCCATCCATGTTCGCTTGCGCATCCGCCGTTTCCCTTCCTTCTCTTTCTTCTCTTCCTTCCGCAGTCAGCATTTCTCCATCCGCTTCACCGCATTTCCGCCCGCTGTTCCTTCTCCTGCAGACACTTCCGGCCCGCCGCCTTCTTATACACGGCAAGCGTCCGCCTTGTCACATCGTCCCAGTCATACTTTCCGCAAATATAATCCACACTCTCCTCGCCCATGCGGCGCACCTCATCAGGATGCTCCAGCATCCAGACAAGCTGTCTGCTCAGATCCTTCACATCCCCTTTCTTGAAGGTCAGCGCCTTATCCTCCACCACTTCCGTATTCTCGCGAATGTCGCTGACCAGACAGCAGTCTCCGTAACTCATTGCCTCAAGAAGCGTGAGCGCCATTCCCTCCACGTCGCTTGGCAGCACAAAGGCGTAAGCGTTGGCATAAAGCTCTTCCAGAACCTGCCCCTGCACAAAATCCGTCATGATGATTCTCTCATCCTTCGCCGCCATACGGTGAATCCGCTCCATATAATCAAAAGCCTGTGAGCTGCCCCCGGCGATCACCAGCTTTTTATCGGTCTTAATCCGGGAGAATGCCTCAATCAGATAATGCAGACCTTTCTCCGGCACAATCCGCGCAAGGAAAAGAAAATAGCCGTCCTTTTCCAAACCGTATTTTTCACCGATCACTGTCTGTCCCTGCGGCCCGGGTCTGCTTATTCCGTTGGGAATATAGATAACTTCTCTGTGGTAAGTTTCCGCAAAATACTGCTTTACATTGTCCGAGAGCACAATGATCTCATCCGCATATTTCGCGGCCATCCTCTCCCCGAATTTGATCACAAAGGAAGCAAAATTCCCCCACTTCGCCCTCTGCCAGTCCAGTCCGTGAATCGTCACCACAACCTTCCTTTTCAAAAAATGAGGCAGCCAGAGCATGGCGCAGGGGCCTTCCGCGTGATAGTGGATCACGTCGTAACGGTGAAACAGCGCCATGATCGTCGCAAAAAAGGTGTAAACAATCGCATTCAGGCTGCTTCTGCGGAAGGTTGGCACGATGTAAACCCGGATACCCTTATAAAACTTCCGCCCCTTCCAGCCGTACTCGTCGTCATATTTTTTCCCGGAAACATGATGGCCGAAGCGGTTGTAGGCGTCCACACGATGCCCCATCGCCGCCATGCGCACGGAGAGCTCGTCCACCACCACTTCCACGCCGCCCTCTCTGGAGGGAATCCGTTTATGGCCGATCATGGCGATGTGCATCCCCCTCTTCGCCGCCTGCCTGATTTTCCTTCCCTCCCGGTACGCATGATACACGAAGGAAAAGTTCGTACTCAAATATCGGGGCAGCATCCGTTTGGGGTCACGCAGAATGCGAAACACCCACTCTAAACAGAGCTTCTGCATCCACATGGGCGCCCGCTTCACTGTGCCCGCCGTAAAGTCAAAGGCCGCGCCCACACCAAGCATCAGCGCCTTTATCCTATGACGGTGCTCATACATCCACCACTCCTGCTTGGGCGCGCCCAGCGCCACCCACACAAAGTCGGCGCCGCTGTCGTTGATCCGCCGGACAACCTCCTCGTCCTCCGCCTTTGTCAAATCACGGAACGGCGGAGAGTACATGCCTGCAATCTGCAGCTTCGGATAGCGTCTCACAAGCGCCGTCCGCAGCGCCTCCAGCGTGGCCTTTGTACTGCCGTAAAAATAATGGCGGTATCCCGTCTTCTGCGACAGCTCGAGAATGGCCGGCATCAAATCAGGACCCGGCACCCGCCTCGCCTCCGAAAAACCCCTTTTTCTGCTGACAATAGACAGGGGCTGCCCGTCGGGAAGGGCCATCGCTCCACTGTTCTGCACATTGCGGTATGCCTTGTCACGATAGGCCATAACGGTAGTGTGCACGTTGGAGACACAAATGTAATCTCCCTTTAGTTCCTCCAGATTTTCCGTGATATAGGCAATGGTATCGCCCATATTCGTGACATTAATATTCGTTCCCAAAATGTTGCAGTAAGTTAATTTATCTTTCATACAGCTCCCCATCCTGATGTATGCAAACGTCCGCTTCCGCAGTTATTTATCGTATCCGGAAATCTCCGTAACCGCCTCAGCTGATTTTCTCCGCCAGCCTCCCATACTCCACAAAACCGCGGCCGCTGCCCCGAGCATCCCGCCAATCCATGCGCTTCCCACATAGTAGCGCGCCGTCTCCAGCTTCACGGCCTTCCCCGCCACGATCTGCATGGGTGTCTGCGCGTCCACATAGTTCATAACCCGAAAACCTTCATAGGACGGATCGTCCTCACGCTCCAGACAGACGCTCGTCTCCTCCAGCCCGTCCGTGTAAAACCGCGGCACCACATAGCCTTCCGGCTCCCGATAAAGCAGGGCGCATAAAAGCACGCCTGCCGCCATGCCCGCTGCCGCCGTACATAAAATCCTGCCTCTGCGCGCCCGCCAGAGCGCCTGCACGCGAAGAAACACCGCATCCGGCAGGCCCGCCAACGGAATCACAATCTCCCGCCACCGCACCGGAAATGCGGAGAGCAGGCAGTATTCCTTGGCATCCTCCCGCTGTAAGAACAACAGATTTCCCAGAAAGAGCAGGGTAACATTTTTGAAGGAAGTATTAAACAGCAGCTGTTCCGTCCAGCCCGCCGCCAGAAAACAGACCACAATCACCAGCTCCCTTGTCCGCTGCCTGTGGGTGTCGTAAAACAGCAGGGCAAAATATGCGGCCATGATCATCACGGTAAAGACCAGACCATAATTGATATAGCACCAGACATAGGAATTGTCCAGTGTCATAGAGGACTTGACAATCTTAGAGACATCGGCGCCGAACAGGCTGCGGTACTCCGATTTCAAGAACTGTTCCGCCAGCCAGATTCTTGTATTTAACATGAAATTCAACTTCTGCACCATGCCGCTGATCCGATGATAGTTGATGTAAAACGGCAGTACAAACGTCAAAATCAGGCAGACAGGCAGCACCAGATTTGCCAGCAGCTTCTCCACAAAGCAAAAACGGGGACGCAGTTTTACATAAAGTCCTCCCGTCAGAAGCACCGCCACAATGCCAACCCCCGTATAACTGATGGAATAGAAAAACACCAAAAAATTTCCGATCATCAAAAGGAAATACGCTTTGAAACCGAACCGCTCCTCCATCGTGAGGATTACCAGCGCGCAAAGCAGCAGGTACGTAATATGCAAAATATTCGGATGCGTAAAACCAAGACTCCAACGGAAAATATGACCCAATCCCATCTTGGCGTGCACCCGGTAAACCGTATGCTCCAAAAAGAAGAAAGAAACCGCGGACAGCGCGCCCGCACACACCGTCCATATCCAGAGCGCCATATGGAGCGCCTTTTTCACCGAAATATTCTTCATGCCGAGTATCGTGAAAGCTACAAAAAAAATGGCAATCTGCCTCGACTCATAATAAATAACCGCCACAAGGGCAAGAAACAAAACCTGCAAAACCGCCTGCCTTTTTGTGTACGGCGTCAGGAGAATTTTCAGAAAGCCTAAGACAAGCGCCGGCACGACGAGCAGATAAAAGAGCTTCTGCCCCTCGTAAAACCCCAGCCCCTTGGCCAGAGACAACAGGATAAAGAAGCCGTAATAGCACGCCTCCTGCAGCGTAATCTTTTTTTCATATTGTTTGATGGGTTCTTTCATCCCACTCCTCCATTCCGGAACTATATGCCTGTATGCCCCTTGTCCGCGCCGAGCCGAAACACCTCCAGCGCCGGCCCGAGAGACCAGGGATACGCCCCATAACACTGGGGATACCTCGAAAACCCCTCGCACTCGCCGGAACACCGATACACCCGACCGTCCCTGACAGACCGCTCCAGCGCATGACTTCCCGCTGTCAGGGCGTTCTCATACTTTTCACCCGCAAGAACACCGGCCGCAATCCCCTGCTTTAGACCGACGCAGATCATCCCCGTGGCGGAAGTGTCCGCCGGCCCCTCCACCGCCTCAAGCTGCCAGGAAAAAAACCCGTCCTGCCGCTGCCAGGCCAGCGCCGCATCTACAAGCGCGGCAAACGGCACATTTAACCTTTCCCTTCCGTAATCGGATATCATACAGCCCGCCATACCGCGAAGCAGCCATCCGACAGCCCTTCCCCAGCCGATAATCCCGTATTTACAACCGTCCGCCGCATCATAGCCGTGATAGGACAGGCCCGTGGCGCCGTCCATGCCATATGACAAAAAATTCACAATCTGTCTGAGGGCCAGCTCCTTATATTCCTGTCCTCCAAACATCTCCCCGTACCGATAGAGGAACGGACAGGCCAGACCGATACCGTCCACAAAGACCGTTGACTCCTTGCCTTCCGGACGGTAGAGGAAACTCCCCGACGCATCTGTCGGATGATCTGCCGCATAGGAGGCCATTTTGTCAAGTGCCTCCTTAATCTGCCCGGCTGACAGCCCCGAAATTTCATGCGCATCCGCTTGCTGCGCCGCCCCGTACATGTCAAGGAGCGTCTCCCCTGCCAGCAGATCGTCCAGATACATGATGGGCATCCCTTTTTTCAGCCATCTTCTATAGTATGCCGCAAGGGCCCCCTCTATCATTTCAATCACCTGTTCTGTATGCGGAACGCCCGCAGCCTCTTTCCGTTCCGCCGCAGCCAACTGTAAAACTTCCTCCCGGCACGCCCAAAGTCCCGACGCCAGCAGTCCTGTCGGCCAGAAAATAGGGTCTTCCCCCTGCGTCCTTCGATGGAGCAGCAGCCGTCTCACCAAATCCTTACACTTTTCCTGCCTGCTTTGAACACCGTACTCCATAAGCTCTTTACAAGCATTCTCTATCAGAGGAATCTTATTCATGCGAACCTCCCTAATCCCGCAGGCTCTCCCACCATGCGGGGATGCCTGTTTTGGGCATTCTCCTCAGTGAGACTACGTACTTTCTCACTTTCTCTTCAGCGCCGGAACCCTTGCAGACACCGCATCCCACAGGTAGGAAAACTCCTCCGTCCTGTGGAACACAGCCAGAAATACCAGGTTATAGAGCAGCGTAATCAAAACTGCCATCACGGCGAAGGTGAAGATCGTGGTCTCCCCCATAACCGCCCGGCGAATCGGTGTAATCACTGCCCCCACCGCCACGATCACCGCGATATATTTCAGGGAATCCTTAAAATAGACCCCCGTCTTTTTGTCGAAGCAGACCCGGTAGATGATGCCGGGCCGGATCAGATTTGCAAGAATGCCGGATACCAGCGTCCCCACATAGACACCTGTCACACCGATCTTTCTCACCAGCACAATCGAGACGACCAGATTGACGGCTCCCTGCACCAACGGCAGAAACCTGTCCTGCTCGAAAAGCCCGGAGGCAATCTTGAAATTCAGAAGCACCGTGCGTCCGCCCTTCAGATAAAAATCCATCACCAGAAGAGTCACCGTCACCTGCGGCAGCGTCCAGCCTGCGTCCCGCAGCCACACCTCTCCGATAAAGGGGGTAAGCAGATGGAAAAACCCCACCGCGCCAAAGCCAAAGAGCCAACAGGCAAAAAAGCGATACACCTTAAAAAGAAGATACTGCCTTTCTTTCGACTCTGTGGCCACCACATTGCCGAAGCCCGATATCACCGAATCAAAAATAATATTTACAAAATTTCCAACATAAGTGATGATGTAGACATAGTTGTCCACAACAGCCGCGGTATCTACATTGACAAAAGACGCTATAATGATCTTATCCGTCTGCAGCCTGGCCACGTCACCGATTTTGTGGCAGATCAACGCCTTCGTCTTGGTGGCCACCACCTGCGTCTCCTCCGCCGACAGCTTCTTCACATCCTTATCCCGCAAATAAGGATAAAGCCTGTTCAAATAGGCCGTCACAAATATTTTTTGTAAAAGCTCCACTACAGACTGTGCCAGCAGATAAAATAAAAAGTTCCTGAAAAGCAGCAAAACTGAGATTTGCACCGCGGCCGTCGCAAGCTTTGTCAGGGTGGTGATGTTTGTCTGGATATAATTTTTCTGCTCTGCATTCACCAGACTGTATTTGTAAGTAACAAAATAACTGATGACTGTGTTGAACAGGAATAGATAGTAGTACAGCGTCAGTTCTCTCACGGTCAGATTGCCCGGGTTTTTCAGAATAAACTTTAAAAACGGGGAAATCGCGATTCCCAGAACCGCAATTACGCCCGCAATCGTCAGGTACGCCTTTTTGTAGAAGCGCATATAGGACTTGATTTTCTCGAGATCGCGCTCCGCTACCGGCTTGTAGAGACTGTAGTTTAAAGCCGTGCCGATTCCCAGCTCCGTCAGCGACAAAACGCTCAGCACATCCGTATAAACGCCGTTTACACCGGAAAGTGTCCTGCCAAGCACATAGATAAAAACCGTCCGCTGGATAAAATTCACCAGCAGAATCACCAGATTGCTGATGTATCCGAATATGATATTTTTTCCGGCTTTTTGTATTCTGCCCATATTCCTTTACCCTTAGGCTGTTTTCCGGGGCATCACCCCGTTTCCTGTCATTTCGCCGCATCTGCGTACCGTTGTGAGACTGCCGCCGCAATCCGCGGCTTTCTGCCATTTACGGCGCTCCCGGCGCATCGTGCAGCTCCCTCCACAGCCTGCGGAGTTCCTCCCCCGCCTCGGCCGCCTTTTTGCAATAATCCGGCATCATCTCCCGCAGCCTCCCGCGGATTTCGTCCTCTCTCTCCATCATCCACTCAAAAGCGCCGATCAATTCATCCGAATTGGAGAGCGTCTGCACGGGCAGCACATAGTGTTCCGAACTGCCGAAAAGATCCTGCGCAATGCCTCTGGCCTTCACGGAATACCCTACCACCAGCGTGGGAACCATGGAAGAGTAGGCCGCGATGGTCGCGTGCGTCCTCGCTCCGATGAATGCGCGGCATTTGGAAATCACATATTTAATCTTCTGACAGGACATATCCTCAAACTTTACCACACGGTCATTTCCCTGATAAACGGCATAAAGTTCATGTATCGTCAGTCTGTCATCATTATTCTTCCACATTACATGGGGAATCAGCGCGATATGGCAGTCTGTCGTGTCCAGAATATGGTCGATCAGTTTACGGTAATTTTCTATTGTAATCCCGCTTTTCTCCTCATATTTCAATATCATCGGGCTGATGTTGATGCCGATGGTGTTCCCCTCACTGAACCCGAAGGGGAGCTTCGTCTGCTCCGGCTCCAGCGCAAAGGCGGGATCGGGAAACTGCTTCACATTCTCCGTCACCCCTGCCGCCGCCAGCGCCTGCGTCGTAATAGACTCCCTCGGCGTAATCAGCGCATACCGCTTCATGTCCTCCACCACCTCCGGCTCCTGCAAAAGCTCAGGCTCCAGAGAGCAGCCCCAGAGAACCGTCTTCGCGCCCGCCTTATGGAACGCGCTGTTGGCGGTAACGGCCTCCTTCTTTGACAGCTCGTAGCAGTACATATCGCCGCCGATGGAGAGATAGAGCGGCGCCAGATTCTTTCCCATCACTTCCCGGAACCGATAGCGCATAAAGGACTCGGGATCGCGAAAAAGCTTCCGCCAGGCGTAATACCACACATGGGCAAAGAAATGCTCCGCGATCTTACGCTCCTCAAGGATCTCGCAGAGCGGCTCCACCGAATAATGCCTGTCCTCCTGCTCGCTGTTGGTCACAAGGAGCTTCGGAATCTCTTCTATCATATGGCAGGTGCTGTTGACAATCGCCTCACAGCCGTGATTGCCGCTGCCGCCGTGTAAATACATCACAATTTTGTCGTTGCCGTAGTTCATATAAATGCCTTTCCAAACTCCGCATCTCCGCAGTGCATGCTCGAAAAACCTTCGGTTTTCCTCGCTCGCGGGCTTCGCCCTATCATAGCTGCCACAGACATATTTGCCTACAAGCAGGCACTTTGTCTCTGCCACCTTTCCTACCCC
>ERZ779637.62-NODE-62-length-75328-cov-17.398483_pt1 | contig 75328 bp, 67 predicted proteins | sample MGYA00514196_ERZ779637 | MGnify/ENA primary metagenome ERZ779637 (study PRJEB29562, sample SAMEA4376700) | mouse gut metagenome | isolation source: Cecum | study: EMG produced TPA metagenomics assembly of the A DSS colitis mouse model was used to assess the...
GTGTTGTCAATACTCTTCGGATCTGGGATGCGGAGCCGGTGAACTGCTTCCAGCTCGATTCCTTTGATAAAGGCGACTACCAGAAAGCGGTGGAGCAGGAAAACCTCGCGAGAAATATCGTGGAGGTGCTCTATCCTAACGACAATCACTATGCGGGCAAAGAGCTCCGCTTAAAACAGCAGTATTTCTTCATCTCTGCGTCGGTGCAGACGGCGGTGGCGAAGTATATGAGAAATCATGACGACATCAGAAAGTTCCACGAGAAGGTGACCTTCCAGTTGAACGATACCCATCCCACCGTTGCCGTGGCGGAGCTGATGCGTATTCTGATGGACGAGCATTATCTGACATGGGACGAGGCGTGGGAGGTGACGACCAAGACATGCGCGTACACGAACCACACGATTATGTCCGAGGCTTTGGAGAAATGGCCCATCGAACTCTTCTCGAGGCTGCTTCCGAGAGTGTATCAGATCGTGGAGGAGATCAACCGCCGTTTCATTGCGAGAATCGAGCAGATGTATCCCGGCAACCACGAGAAGGTAAGAAAGATGGCGATCATCTACGACGGTCAGGTGAAGATGGCGCATCTGGCGATCGCTGCAGGCTACTCAGTGAACGGTGTGGCGAGATTACATACGGAGATCTTAAAGAATCAGGAATTGAAAGATTTCTATGAGATGATGCCCGAGAAGTTCAACAACAAGACAAACGGCATTACCCAGAGACGTTTCCTGCTTCACGCGAACCCGCTCCTTGCGGACTGGGTGACCGATCATGTGGGCAGCGACTGGATCACGGATCTGCCGAAGATCAATAAGCTGAAAATCTATGCTGACGACGAGAAGGCGCAGCAGGAGTTTATGAACATCAAGTACCAGAACAAGGTGCGTCTGGCTGAGTATATTTTGGAGCACAACGGTGTTGAGGTGGATCCCCGCTCTATCTTTGATGTACAGGTGAAGCGTCTGCACGAGTACAAGAGACAGCTTTTGAATATTCTGCATGTGATGTATCTCTACAATGAGCTGAAAGAGCATCCGGATATGGACTTCTATCCGAGGACCTTTATTTTCGGCGCGAAGGCGGCGGCAGGATACAAGAACGCGAAGCTAACCATCAAACTGATCAATTCCGTTGCGGATGTGGTGAACAATGATCCTGCTATCAACGGGAAGATCAAGGTGGTGTTTATCGAGAATTACCGTGTGTCCAACGCGGAGATCATCTTTGCGGCGGCTGATGTGTCCGAGCAGATTTCTACCGCCAGCAAGGAGGCTTCCGGCACGGGCAATATGAAGTTTATGTTAAACGGCGCGCTGACGATCGGCACCATGGACGGTGCGAATGTGGAGATTGTGGAAGAAGTGGGAGAAGAGAATGCGTTTATCTTCGGTCTGTCCTCAGACGAGGTTATCCGCTACGAGAATTACGGCGGCTATCATCCCACGGATATCTTCAACAACGATCCCGACGTGAGAAAGGTGCTGATGCAGCTTATCAACGGCACCTATTCGCCTAACGATCCGGACCTGTTCCGCTCCCTTTACAATTCTCTGCTGAATACGCAGAGCACTGCAAAGGCGGACACCTACTTTATCCTGAAGGACTTCAAGGCTTACGCGGAGGCGCAGAAAAAGGTGGAGGCGGCTTACCGGGATGAGAAGGGCTGGGCGAGAAGCGCGATCCTGAATGTGGCGTGCTCCGGCAAGTTTACTTCCGACAGAACCATTCAGGAGTACGTGGATGAGATCTGGAAACTGGATAAGGTCGTGATCCCGAAGGATCCTGTCGTGGCTGATACAAAAACCATCAATAAAGCATAATCTATCATGGAAATGAGCGCCGTCCGTCCGGGCGGCGCTTTTAGTCTGCCTTTTTGAGAGGATACTCATGCGTACCGCTCGATTTTGAGAAAAATATATGCTATGATACAATAGGGTAGAAATTGGGAGGGAATTGTTATGGATAAAAAATTGGCATTTCAGATATTGGGGCTTTCGGAGACGAAGGAAGAGGAGCAGATCAGGCAGAGTTACCTCACACTTTTAAAGGGCACGAACCCGGAGGACGATCCGGAGGGCTTTAAGCGTCTGCGCGAGGCGTATGAAGAGGCGCTTCGTTTCGCCGGGCAGCAGGATGAGGAAGAGGAGGAAGAGCCGCAGGGCGAGGTCGGACTGTGGATGAAGCGCGTGCGGGAAATTTACCGGGATATCCTTTTACGACGGGAGGCGGAAAACTGGAAGGTGCTCTTTGACGACCCGGTCTGCGCCGGTCTGGACACGTTTCTGGAGGCAAGGGGACAGCTTCTCGGATTTCTCTCCGGGCATTCTTTTCTGCCGCAGACCGTGTGGGTGCTGCTCGATCAGGCGTTTCATGTGCTGGAGGATTTTGATGCGCTGAAAGAGGAGTTCCACGTCAATTTTTTGAGACATATTGAGTACCATGTCAATACAGGCGATTTTCTCGACTATAATCTCTTTGAGACGTTGGACGGCTGTGTGCCGGAGAACGACGAGGAAGCGGACGAGTACATCAAGGAGTACTTTGATATTAAAAACAGGCTGGAGAACGACGAGACGGAGGGTGTCGCGCAGAGTCTGTCCGATATGAAGAGGCACGGCGTTTACCACCCTTACGAAGACGTGGAAAGGCTTCGCCTCTCTATCCGCCTGAAAGAATGTGAAAAGGGAAAGGAACTGGCGGAAGAGCTGATCGGGCGCTATCCGGAAGACAATTATGTCCGTGTCTGGACCGGGAAAATTTTTTATGACACGGGGGAGACAGAGAGAGGATTCTCTCAGTGGGAGACGGTGCTTGCCGAGGAGCCGGATTATTACATGGCGAAATATTTTGCCATGCATCATCTGGTGGATCAGAAGGAATGGGATCAGGCGGGCAAGTATGTCAATGAGTTGCTCAAGGTAAATCGGCGGGATGAGGAGCTTCTGGAACTGCAGAAGGAGATTGACAACGCGCTCGTCCCCGAACTGCGGGAGGCGCTGGACAAAGGGGAGCCTCACGGGGAACTTTCCGGGAAGGAACTGCGCTCGTTTCTGGGATGGCGGCTGTTTGATCTGGAGCGGTACGATGATATCCTTACGCTGCTTGCGGAGGACAGTGAACTGGAAACGGAGGAGGACGGTCTCGAGCTGAAGGCGTGGGCGCTTTACAGACTGGAGCGCTACGGGGAGGCGATTCCCGTTTATCAGGCGCATCTGAAATGTGTGGAGGAAAACGAGGATGACGAGAAGGAGAGGGCGTCGAAGGCGGCGCAGAGCCATCGTCTTCTCGGCGTCTGCTATTACTGTACCGAAAAGCCGGACGAAGGAGAGCGGGAGACGAAGACAGCGATCGAGCTGGAGGCGGACGAGAGGATCCGTATCGACTGTAAGTATTATCTGGCGGACCGCTATCTTTCCCTGAAGGAATACGAGAAGGCGACGGAAGTCTGCGATGACATTCTGGAGACGGACGACAGGTTTTATCCCGCTTATCTCGTCAGACAGGAGGCGTGTTACCACATGAGGAAGGCGCAGCAGGTGGTGGACGATTATTACCGCGCCATAGACCTGTATGCGGGCTTTGACAAACCGTACCTCTACGCGGCAATGATCTTTTATGATTATAACCAGTATAAGGATGCGATTGGCGTCATAGAGAGAGCAAGGGAAAATGAGGTGGAGTTTTCCAAAAAGCTGCGTTTTCAAGAGGCGAAGATACTGCGAATGCTCTCGGAGGACGCGGAGAGCCGGAAACGTCCTCTGGAAATATTGAACGCGCTGCTCGAGGAGACGAAGGATGCGGCGGAGAACGAGGTGGAGGACAGGGACGCCATAGACCGGGCGGAAGTGCTCTTTGAGAAGGGGCTTTTGTTTGAACGGGAGGAGAAACTGGATACGGCGATTGCGCTTGTGCAGGAAGCCATCACGTTAGACCCGGAGGAGCCTTACTACGTGCTTGTGCTGGGCAATCTCCTGCGGGATTCGGAACAGTATGACAGGGCGCTTGTGCAATATAAGAGGGTGGAGGAGGTTTACCACCACACGGAGTTTTACTTCGGCATGGGTGTATGCTGGCAGGAGGCGGAGGAGTGGCAGGAGGCGGCGTCCTGCTATTTAAAGGCGATTGAGCAGGACGAGACATACCGCGATACGAATTTAAGGCTGTACCGGTGCTATGTGGCTTTGTACCGTCTGGAGTATAAACAGGAGTATTTCGACAAGGGAATGCGCTATATCAATAAGCAGATGGAGATTACCCAGAATCGTGGTTACCGTCTCTGGGACCGTGGCAATCTGTATTCGGACGCTATGGAGACTGCGCTTGCCGTGGCGGATTACGAGGAGGCGATTGCGGTGGGAACCGTTCCGGAGGACGAAATTTATATCCTCTGGCAGAATATCGGTCTTTCCTACACGAATGACATGCAGTACGAAAAAGGGTACGAGGCGTACAGGCGCGCGGTGGAGACGATGGGGGCAAAGGATGTGTCCGTCAAGGGCTACCGTGGCATGGCGGAGTGTCTGCAGAAGATGGGAAATTACGAGAAAGCCATTGCCTGCTGCAGAGAAGGACTGGCAGTCTTTCCGGCGGACAGTACCCTGTGGGATACTCTGACCACCTGCTATTCAAGTATGAGGCTTCCGGAGAAGGTTCTCGAGGTGCAGGAGGAGAGGAAGAAGGCGCTTGGAGAGGATGAGGATTATTACAGCAATATCGCCGATACCTTGATTTTGATGGGGAAGACAGAGGAAGGGCTGGCTGTTTACGACGACGCGAAACGGTCTTATTTCAAACGCGCCGCGGACAGACAAGAGCTGGCGGAACTGTATATGGAGTGGGCAGGTTCGCTGGCAGACGTGATTGCCTATGAGAAAGCGGCAAAAAAATATAAGGAAGCGGCGACGCTTTACGGGGACAGCCGTAAAAAATTCAAAGCGGAATGGCGCGTGGCTAAAAACTATTATATGGCGGGACAGCGCGAGGAGGCGGCGTGCTGGGCGAAGAAGGCGCTAGGGCGTCTCGCGGAATGCAGCATAAGAGAGGAGGATTATCTGACTTATACCAAATATGCGCCCGTGCAGAGCGGATGGCTTGCATGGTGCTATTTGGCGCTTGGAGAGAAGGAAAGGGCGAAGCGCCTCTTCGAGAGGATGGAGCAGCTTAAGCCCTGTGCCGCATGTGAGTACAAAAAATGTTTTGAGTCCGCGCTCTGGCTCGGCTGCTATTATTATACCGAAGGGGAATTTGAGAAGGCGGCGGCGCTGTTTGAGGAGTCGGCTGTGAGATACGGGGATGTTTTGTTGGAGGCGAAGTTTTTGCTGCAAAAAATACGAGACGGCAGCAACGGGTTTCCCCCAGAGTCCGAGGGCGGCACAAAGACGCAGGGCGCCGGTCAGAAACCGGGATTTATGGCGCGGCTGTTCCACAAAAAAACGGGTCCTGTGAAATAAGATTGTGATACATGATAGAACATTTGGGAAAATTATAAATTAGAGAGTGCGAAGGGATTTGAGTTAAAATGATTATCGGAATTGACTTGGGAACGACGAACAGTCTGGCGGCATTTTTCACAGAGGAGGGACCGCAGATCATACCGAACCGCCTCGGCAGGAGGCTGACGCCCTCGGTGGTGAGTATGGACGAGGAGGAACAGATTTATGTGGGCGATCTGGCGGTGGAGAGAGGACTTCTCTATCCTGGCAGCGCGGCGTCCGTATTTAAGAGAGATATGGGCAGCGGCAGGAAATTTAATCTTCTGCATAAAACGTTCACGGCGGAGGAACTTTCCTCCTTTGTGCTTCGTGCGTTGAAAGAAGATGCGGAGGCATTTTTAGGGGAGCCTGTCACGGAGGCGGTGATCAGCGTGCCCGCCTATTTCAACGACGAGAGACGGCGTGCCACAAGAAGAGCCGGAGAACTTGCCGGGCTTAAGGTGGAGCGGATTATCAGCGAGCCCACGGCGGCGGCGATCGCCTATGGGCTGTATCAGAGTCAGGGACATATGAGGTTTCTTGTGTTTGACTTGGGCGGCGGTACTTTTGATGTGTCTGTGCTGGAACGGATCGACAGCATTCTGGAAGTCCGCGCCGTGGCGGGCGACAATTTCCTCGGCGGCGAAGATTTTACGAACGTGCTGGAGGAGATGTTTTTCGAGAAGTACCCGCAGTTTGACAGACTAACGCTGGACGCAAAGACGCTGCGGCATATCCACAAACAGGCGGACAAATGTAAGATCGGCTTCTCGGAAGGGAAGACTTCCGTTATGGAGTGCAAGATCGGCGAGGAGGCATTTTCCTACACGGTGGAGCTCTCCGCCTACGAACATGCCTGTGAGGAACTGCTTGAGAAGATCAGACAGCCCGTGCGGCGCAGCCTCTCCGACGCACATATCCGGCTCTCCGATATCGATAAGGTGGTGCTGGTGGGCGGGGCGACCAAGAGCCCGGTGATCCGCCGGTTTGTGAGCAAGCTGTTTCGGGTGATTCCCGACACCAATATCAATCCGGACGAGGCGGTGGCTCTGGGAGCGGCGATTCAGGGCGCCATGAAGGAGCGGAAAGAGGCGATCAAAGAGGTGATCCTCACTGACGTCTGCCCGTTTACGCTAGGTACGGAAGTGGTACGGGAGTGGGAGAAGGGCTATTTTGAGAATGGCGTGTTCTGCCCGATTATCGAGAGAAATACGATTATTCCGGCAAGCCGGACGGAAAGGCTTTATACGGTGCGGGACGACCAGACAAAGATACGGGTCAACGTGCTGCAGGGGGAGAGCCGCTTTGCAAAAAACAATCTTTCCCTTGGCGAACTGAATATAGAGGTGCCTTCCGCCCCTGCGGGTGAGGAATCGGTAGATGTCACCTACACTTACGACATCAATTCCATTCTGGAGGTGGAAGTGAAGGTGGTGTCCACCGGAAAGAGGGAGAAACAGGTTTTCGGCGGCAAAAACGCGGACATGACGCCGGAGGAGATCGCGGCGCGGTTTGAGACGCTGTCCTATTTAAAGATTCACCCGAGGGACAGAGAGGAGAACAAGTACCTGCTCACGCTTGGCGAGCGGATGTATGAGGAGAGTCTGGGAGACAAGAGATATTTTATCTCACAGGAACTCCACAAGTACGAGCAGGCGTTGAACACTTACGATCCGGGGACGATCGAGCGGGCGAAAGAGGCATTCCGGGAATTTTTGAAAGAGTTAGAGGAGTTTTAAAAGTATGGAGCATGTGCTGTTGGTTGGCGCAAATTTGAATGACGGGGAGGATTATCTCACGTCGCTGGAAGAGCTCGGCGCGTTGGCGGAGGCATGTGATATGGAAGTGGCGGGCGTGACGTCACAGACACTTGACGCGGTGCACAAGGCTTTCTATATCGGGACAGGCAAGGTGGACGAGGTAAAGCGGTTGGCGCAGGACATGGATGCGGACGTTATCATCTTTGACAACTCCCTCTCCCCTATGCAGATGCGGAATTTGCAGGAGCGGCTGGAGAAACCGATACTGGACAGAAGCGCGCTGATTCTGGATATCTTTGCGAGAAGGGCGAGGTCAAGGGAGGCTAAGCTGCAGGTGGAGGTGGCAAGACTGCAATACATGCTGCCGCGGCTTGTGGGACTCCACGCGGCGCTCTCCCGTCAGGGCGGCGCCAGCGGTTCTATGAGCAACAGAGGCGCCGGTGAGAAGAAGCTGGAACTGGATAGGCGCGTGCTGGAAAAGAGACTGTCGGAACTGCGGCGGGAATTGAAGGAAGTGGGAAACGAGCGGGAAACCCAGAGAAAGCGGCGCGTGAAGTCGGGTCTTTCAAGAGTCGCTTTGGTGGGATATACCAACGCCGGAAAGTCAACGCTGTTAAACGCCATGTTAGATCTTTACGGCGCGGACGAGGGGGAGGATGAGGAGAAACATGTTCTGGAGAAGGACATGCTTTTCGCCACGCTGGATACGACCGTGCGAAAAATTATGCCTCCGGATCACCATGCGTTCCTGCTGTCGGACACGGTGGGCTTTATCCATAAACTGCCTCACAATCTGGTGGAGGCTTTTCAGTCTACCTTGGAGGAGGCGAAGGAGGCGGACCTTCTTATACAGGTGGTGGATTACAGCGACGAGCACTACAAGGAGCAGATCGCCGTCACGAACGAGACGTTGAAAAGGCTGCAGGCGGACGGTATTCCCATGCTTTATGTCTACAATAAGGCGGATCTTGTCTCCACGGACGCGATTCCGGGGCTTTCGGGAGTGGAGACGGGGGAGCTGACCGCACATCTGCCCGTGGTGTCAAAAGTAAATTCGGGCGGCGGATTAACCACAGTCTCCGGGGACGCGATTTACCTCTCTGCGAAAAAGCGGATCGGGATGGAGGAGCTGGTCGGTCTGATTGAGGAAAAGCTTGCCGGCGGCTATAAAGAGTGCACCCTTCTGATTCCCTACACGGACGGCAGAGCGGTGTCCTATCTCAATGAGAACGCCGTGGTTTACGAGACGGAGTACGCGGCGGAAGGCGTGCGGATGCGGGTGAACTGCAAGCGGGCGGATTACGGGTATTACAGGAAGTATGAAGTGTGTTGCACCTGAAGCTTATATCCTTTATAATAATTTAGGTAGTTGCAAACGAAGAGTTACACAGACATGGAGGAGCGTATGATTCAATTGACACAGGGCGGCGCGTATCTGTTAAACGGGACGGAGATCATTCCGGACAGTGCGGATGCGGCGGCGCAGATTAAAAATAAGACTGGGCGGGACGTGTCGAAAGGCGTGGCGGCGAAGAATACCATTGCCTACGGTATTCTGGAATCCCACAACACTTCCGGCAATATGGAGAAATTAAAGATCAAATTTGATAAACTGACTTCCCACGACATTACGTTCGTGGGCATTATCCAGACGGCGCGTGCCTCGGGGCTGACCCGATTCCCGATCCCCTATGTGCTCACCAATTGCCACAATTCCCTGTGCGCGGTGGGCGGCACGATCAACGAGGACGATCACATGTTCGGATTGACCTGCGCCAAGAGGTATGGCGGCGTCTATGTACCGCCCCATCAGGCGGTCATCCACCAGTACGCGAGGGAGATGCTTGCGGGCGGCGGCAGGATGATTTTGGGATCCGATTCCCACACAAGGTACGGTGCGCTCGGCACGATGGCGATGGGCGAGGGCGGACCGGAACTTGTGAAACAGCTTCTTTCCCAGACTTACGATATCAATATGCCGGGCGTTGTGGGCGTGTATCTGACGGGTGAGCCCGTGAAGGGCGTCGGTCCGCAGGACGTGGCGCTGGCAATAATCGGTGCAGTGTTCGGAAACGGCTATGTGAAAAATAAGGTAATGGAATTTGTAGGACCGGGCGTTGCCTCCCTGAGTGCGGATTTCCGTATCGGGATCGACGTGATGACTACGGAAACCACCTGCCTGTCCTCCATATGGCGGACTGATGAGCAGATAAAAGAGTTTTACGATATCCATGGCAGGACGGAGGATTATAAGGAGTTAAATCCGGGAGAAGTCGCTTATTACGACGGCATGATCACGGTAGATCTGTCGAAAGTCCGCCCTATGATCGCGATGCCTTTCCACCCGAGCAATACCTACACCATCGACGAGGTGAACGCGAACTTAAAAGACGTGCTTCACGACGTGGAGGAGCGGGCGAAGGTCAGTCTGGACGGCGCGGTGCCTTATTCTTTACAGGATAAGGTGAAGGACGGTAAATTTATGGTGGATCAGGGTATTATCGCGGGCTGTGCGGGCGGCGGATTTGAGAATATCTGCGCGGCGGCTGATATCCTGCGCGGTTCTTATATCGGTTCGGACGGCTTCACCTTGAGCGTGTACCCGGCGTCCATGCCCGTGTATATGGAGCTGATCAAGAACGGCTGCGCGGCGGCGATTTTAGAGACGGGTGCGGTACTGAAAACCGCTTTCTGCGGTCCCTGCTTCGGTGCGGGTGACACGCCGGCAAACAATGCGTTCAGCATCCGTCATTCCACAAGAAACTTCCCTAACAGGGAGGGTTCCAAACTGCAGAATGGACAGATTTCTTCCGTGGCGCTTATGGATGCCAGATCTATTGCGGCTACGGCGGCAAACAGGGGTATGCTCACACCGGCAACCGAGTTTGACGGGGAAATCGGAAAATACAAATATCACTTCGACGCAAACATTTATAAGAACCGCGTATTCGATTCCAAGGGCGCGGCGGATGAGAGCGTTGAGATTCAGTTCGGACCGAATATCAAGGACTGGCCCGCTATGGGCGCGCTGCCGGAGAATCTGGTGCTGCGTGTCGTGTCGGAAATCCACGATCCCGTCACCACGACGGACGAGCTGATTCCCTCTGGGGAAACCTCTTCCTACCGCTCCAACCCGCTTGGACTGGCGGAGTTTACGCTGTCCAGAAAAGATCCCGAGTATGTGGGACGTGCCAAGGATATCCAGCGGGCGGAGAAGGCGAGAATGCAGGGAGAGCACCCTTGTCAGGCGCATCCTGACGTGAAGCCGGTGATGGATGCGGTGAAGAAAACCTTCGCGGACGCGTCCCACGAAAATACCGGGTTCGGCTCTACAATTTTTGCGGTGAAGCCGGGCGACGGTTCCGCCAGAGAGCAGGCGGCAAGCTGCCAGAAGGTGCTTGGCGGCTGGGCGAATATCGCCAACGAGTATGCGACGAAACGGTATCGCTCCAATCTGATCAACTGGGGAATGCTGCCGTTTTTGATCGGGGCGGGCGAACTGCCGTTCAAGAATCTGGACTACCTCTTCTTCCCGGGCATCCGCAAGGCGGTTGAAGAGAAGGCGGAGACGATTGAGGCTTACCGGGTATGCGTGGAAGAAGGTACGCTGCAGCCGTTTACTTTGACATTGGGGGAGCTGACCGACGAGGAGAGACAGATTATCTTAAAGGGATGCCTTATTAACTATAACAGGGTATAAGTGTGGGAAAAGTCTGAAAAGCGGCATTCTTCGCATGAACTTAGGGGGATTATGCATAACGGGGTGAAAAAAGAGGCGGGGGGCATTATGCGCCCTCTCGTCTCAGTACTGATTGTCCTGCTTGTAGTGGCGGCGTTAATCTATGTGGCGATGAAAAGCAGGACACAACAAAATAGTGGCACGCAGGATAGTGCACCGTCGGATGGGTCTTCCGTGGACGCGCTGGCAAATGTCGCCCTGCCGGAGCTGAAGCCGGAAAAGCCGGAGGTTGATTCTTCTTCCAAGGAGATCATCAATGACGTGCTTTTGAGCAATGTCCCCAGGGCGGACTATAGCTACTCCTTTAACGGTAAGCTGACGGATGCGGTCGTGGTGACGAGAGCGGGTGATGTGAACCGCTTTAACGATGGGACTTACCCGGTGCCGTCCGAGGATGTATTTCCCCTATTTACGGAGGGAGTCGAGGGGGACGCGCTTTATCTGGACGGCAGCTACGGTGTGGCGCTTCAGGGTGTGGAGCCTCTGAACGGGTCCTATACGATATCTTTCTGGTTTCGCGCGGACGAGCTGTTCGACTGGTCGCCGTTTCTGCTGATCGGTTCACATCTGATGGATGTGGGAGGCAGCCAGAGTTACCTCTCCGTGAACAGGAAGACGACGGAGGAGGGAGAGCAGGTTGTGCCGATTTTTAATACCGTCGATGCGGCTTTGGATAATTCCTGCGAGATACGCCCTTCCATGGAACAGAAAAGATGTATCAATTTGAATGAATGGGTTTACATAACTGTATGCGTGGACGCTTCTGCAGCTATCGACGCAGCGGAGGGAAGGGCAATGGGCTATCTGTATTTGAACAGCGAGCTGATCGGTTCGGGAGAAGTGTCGCTGCTGCATATGGATGACGAGGGCGTGTATGCGTATCTGGGGACCAGCTGTCAGGATGAATTGTTCCGCGCCAGCTACGACGAAGTGCATATCTGGAAACAGATGCTGGACGAGAGCCAGATCAGCAGTATGTATACGGCATATATTGCGTCATAAAAAAACGCGGGGTATTAATTATTTAAAAAAAGTTCCGATATATAAATTACAGGGAAGCGGCTCATGGCCGGGGCATGCTTTTTCTGGAATTTGAATGATGTTGAGACCAAGGACGGTATTTTTAGGGAAAAGGAATTTCCATAAAAGTGCCGTCTTTCTATGTCCGGGCGTCAGGGAAGGCGCTGTCTGGTGCACAGGCAGGCGTAGAATGCGGTCTTATACAAAAAGGAGGGAACATTGATCATTGATTCCGGTACCATAGGGATGCAGTCCTCCAGAACCAGCCGCTCCATAAAGAGCGTGAGCGCCCGATCTGTCGGCGGCACGTTTACGAGCGGAAAAGAAGGATTAAATGCTCTTTTTGAGAACCAGCTTGGCACTGGAGAAAAAACTGCCGGAGAGGGGACCGAAAAAGATAAGGCGAATCTGGAAGACCTCTCCACACATATGCGCAACATGACCGGCGGGTGGCATATCTCCACGAGAAACGACGAGCAGGAGGCTGTGCGCACGATCAAACAGCAGTGCGTAGAATTTTTGTTAGAGCTGCTGTTCCGTTTTCGCGGGAAGAGAAGTATGCAGAACAGCCCCATAGCAGCGGCGGGAGGCACGACCATGTATTCGGTGCAGGGATTTCAGATGCAGCGGTATCACATGGAGGAGGAACATACCACTTTCGCTACGCAGGGTACGGTGAAAACCGCGGACGGGAGGGAGTTGTCCTTCAATCTTGAGTTTGGCATGAGCCGCAGGTTTGAAGAGTATTACGAGGAAAATGTGGTTACATCCATTAAAACATTTAAAGATCCGCTGGTTATCAACCTGAATACCAATATCGCGCAGGTTTCCGATCAGAAGTTTTTCTTTGATCTGGACTGCGATGGCGAGGAGGAAGAGATTTCAAGCCTGCAGGCAGGCAGCGGCTTTTTGGCTCTTGATCTGAACGGGGACGGGAAGATCAACGACGGCAGCGAACTTTTCGGAACAAAGAGCGGCGACGGCTTTAAAGATCTTTCCAAGTATGATCTGGACGGCAACGGCTGGATTGATGAGGCGGATCCCATCTGGGAGAAACTTCTGATCTGGACAAAGGACGAAAACGGAAAGGATAAGATGTATCACCTTTCAGATTTGGGAGTAGGTGCCATCGGTCTTTCCCGGGTGGGAACACAGTTTTCGCTGAACACCAAAGAGACCAATGAAACTAACGCTATGATCCGCAAGACAGGTATTTTCCTGTATGAGAACGGGACGGTATCTACGTTACAGCAGTTGGATATGGCGGTGTACAACGAGAAAAGTTAGGCGCATAAAAAAATGACATCCGCATAGGATTTATGTGGGGTGTCACATGAACAAAAATGGAATCGTTTCAAAAAGAACAAACAAAAGGGATGCAGGAAGCTTCCTTTTGTTTGTTTTTTTATTGCCTTATGTCTGCGCCAGCCTTTGGGGGCATGTGGGGGAGGAGGCGGACCGCTTAAAGGGGAGCAAAAAGGAGGTCGAATATCTCGTGGAGACGGCGGTGGAATGGGGCATTTGGGAACTGCCTTTGGAGGAATATCTGGCGTACAGGCTCTGCCTTGTGATGCCGGGGGACTGCGGAATCGAGGCGCGAAAAGCGCAGGCGGTGCTTCTTCGCACGGAGATGGCGGCGCTCTATGAGGAACAGGGAGAAAACCGTGTCGCTGTGGACGGGGACGGTCTGGCAAAATTTTATAAGAATGCGGCGGTGCCGACGGAACTTCTGAAAGAGAGCAGACTGGCGGTGGGAGAGACGGCAGGGGAGATTCTGACTTACCGTGAGGAGCCGATCCGGGCGTCCTATTTCAGAGTGAGCAACGGTTCTACCAGAGACGCGGGGGACGAGGACTGTCCGTATCTCTCGGCGGTTTCCTGTGAGCATGATTTGGAGGCGCCGGACTGCCGCAGTGTGGTGAAGGTGGAACGAAAACAATATTTGGAAAAACTGAGAACCGTTCTGGAGAGTGGATTTGAGGATGATGCCCTGTGGGAAGAGGGGGAATTTTCTTTTGACGGGTCAGGTTATATGACGAGTGTGTCATATATTGATATAAACGGGGAGAAAGAAAAGATAGACGGGGAAACGTTTCGCCATCTTTTCGGTCTGGCTTCCGCATCGTTCGAGATGGACAGGGGAGAGCAGGCAGTGTTCCATGTGACGGGGGTGGGTCACGGTTACGGCATGAGCCAGTATGCGGCTGCATGTATGGCAGAAAAGGGAGAAAGCTATCAGGAGATTCTCGCTGCCTTCTTTTTTCGGACAGAATTAGCAAATTTTGAATAAGGCGGAAAATTTGGGTAAAACTATGAGACAAAACCGGTGCAAGGGCAGTCTGTGCGGCATCGGAAGAAAAACAGGAGGCGAGTTTCATGGCGAGAAGAAACAGAAGCAGTATCAGAAAAGAGAGAATCATCATGCTGGCGTCCTCGGTGTTCGTTCTGGCGGCGCTGACGGTGACCGGTGTTTATGTAAGAAACAACAACCGTGCGGAGAAGGAAGACTACGTGGTGGACTTCGAGGCGCTGGAGCAGGGCAGCACGGAGCTGGCGGATAATATGGTGTCAGGGGAAGAACTTGACACGCTTTTTGCCGGCGTCGGAACGGACGATTTGGACTATGATCCCAGTTTTCAGGAGGCAAATTCCCTGCATGTGGAAAACACGGAAGGCGGTGTGAAATCGGATAAAAAGTCCGGAAAGAATACAGCCGAGACAAAAACTATTGAAGAAAAGATAAAGGAAAAGGATCTGGAACAGGAAGAAAAGAAGGACGCGAAGTCCGATCAGACAAAGAAGGATGAGGCGGAAGAAACAGACGAGCCTAAGAAAGACGATCCGGTAGAAAAGTCCGCGGCAGAAAAGAAGAATACGGATAAGAGCCGTGAGGAAGAAGAGGCTGGCATGTTTGACGAGACGGCGGACGACGTGATGAGCGGTGAAGTGCAGGCTGAGGCGATCTCCACCACCGTGCAGCCGGAGCTTGATTTCAACGAGGAGGATGGTCTGGTGTGGCCTATCGTGGGTGACGTGCTCATCAATTTCAGCATGGATAAGACCATTTATTTCCCGACGCTTGACCAGTATAAATACAATCCGGCGATCGTTATTTCCGCCACACAGGGAGAGAACATTTCAGCGGCGGCGGACGGACGTGTGACCTCTGTCAGCTATGATCCCGGCACGGGAAATACGGTGGTGATGGAGCTGGGAAACGGCTATGAACTGACATACGGGCAGCTTGAGAATATCACCGTATCCGAGGGAAGCTTTGTGCATGTGGGAGACGGGATCGGCACTGTGGCGGCGCCTACGAAATATTACAGTCTGGAAGGGACGAATGTGTACTTTAAACTGACAAAGGACGGAGAGCCGGTGAATCCCATGAGTAAACTACAATAACAACGTGACTGTTTTGGAGGAACGAGATGTATATTGTACATGGCAATATCAAGACCATGGCAGAGCGCGACTTTGCGGATGGGTACCTCGAGATTCGGGACGGAAAGATCGCGGCTCTGGGAGATATGAAAGATTGTCCGCAGACGGAGGGACAGGTCCTTGACGTGGCGGGAAGTCTGGTGATGCCGGGGATTATCGAGGCACACTGTCATATGGGAATCACGGAGGAGAAGAAGGGGATGGAGGGGGACGACTGCAATGAGAACGTGAATCCCATCACGCCTTATCTGCGTGCCGTCGATGCCATCAATCCCATGGACGCAGCATTTCGGGACGCGATGCAGGCGGGCATCACCGCCGCCATGATCGGTCCCGGAAGCGCGAATGTGGTGGGCGGGCAGTTTGCTTTCGTGAAAACGCATGGCAGATGTATAGACGATATGGTTGTGAAGGCGCCCGCCGCGATGAAAGTGGCGTTCGGGGAAAATCCGAAGGTCAATTACTCGGGTCAGGGCGTGTCTCCCTCTACCCGTATGGCGATCGCCGCACTCTTGCGCGAAGAGCTGACAAAGGCGGAAGCTTACCGAAAAAAGCGGGAGAAAAATCCCGATGAGGAGATGGATTTCCGCTATGAGTGCTGGCTCCCCGTTCTTCGCGGAGAAATTCCCTTGAAGGCACATGCGCACCGCGCCGACGATATTTTGACGGCTGTGCGCATTGCCAAGGAGTTTGGACTGCGGATGACGCTGGACCATTGCAGCGAGGGGCATCTGATTATGGAAGAATTGAAGACGGCGGGATTTCCGGCAATCGTCGGACCCGACATGGCGAGCCGCAATAAGATCGAAGTGCAGAATATGGCTTTTAAGACAGCGGGACTTTTGGCGGGACACGGCATTTTGACGGCTGTCACAACAGACCATCCCGTTTCCAAGATCCAGTTTCTGCCGATCTGCGCAGGACTTGCGGTGAAAGCTGGCATGTCTCCCGAGGAGGGGCTTCGCTCCATCACAATCAACCCGGCGAAAATCTGCGGCGTGGACGACCGTGTGGGCAGTCTTGCGCCGGGAAAGGACGCCGATATCGCGGTCTTTACCGGAAATCCTATGGAAGTATTTACCAAAACCCTGTATACGCTCATAGACGGGGAGATCGTGTATTCGTCTGAGGAAAGTGACACTTCGTTTTAGACGTCGGCAAATGACATCTGTTATAGTGGGGGAAAATGTGCTAAACTGTACATGATGACATTGGAAGACGATGAGATAATCGGGAAGATAATGATGCGAAAGAGTATGATTTTAAAAAGAATAACCGGCTTGGTTCTCGTTCTCACCCTCCTGCTTACGGCGGCGGGCTGCAGCAGCCTGCAGGATTTTCAGGTGGAGTCCCTGACAAGCAGCGAGGAGACGAATGAGTTTACTAGTCTGGGACTCTCGCCGGAGTTTGATTACGAAGTGCCGGAGAGCCTGCCGAATATTTTGGTGGATCAGGTGGGGTATGCCGCAGGCAGTAAGAAGCTGGCGATGATAAACGCAGAGACACCTCCGGAGACCTTTTCCGTTCTGGACGCAGAGACAGGACGGGAAGTTTACACGGGCAAAATTGAGAGCAAGGGATATGACAGCTCTGTCAATGCCTATATCAGCTACGCGGATTTTACAGATTTTAATACGGTGGGGACATACTACATACAAGCGGCGTCGATTGGACGCTCCTACGTTTTTGGGATAGTCGAAGATCCTTATCAGTCTCTTTTGACAAAAGTTTTTAAACAGTATTACTTGAGCAGATGCGGTCTCACGCTTTCCGCTGAACTTGCCGGAGAGGCGGCGCACAATGCCTGCCATTCCAGAGAGGCGCAGATGAAGGATGAGGCGATGATCAAGCGGGACGTGTCGGGCGGCTGGCATGTGGACGAGATCGGGAGCAGGGACGTGATAAGCGGCTGTCAGGCGGTTAATACGCTGCTGCTGGCATATGAGCTTTATCCCGACGATCTGGGCGACGACATGGGAATACCGGAGAGCGGAAACGGGATTCCCGATGTGCTGGACGAGGTAAAGTACGAGATCGACTGGCTTCTCAAGATGCAGGACACAAGCGGGGCGGTATATGCTTCCGTCAGTTCGGTGGATAATAAGAATATGGGTTATATTCTCTATATAGACGGGATTACCATGGAGGCGACCATCCACTATGCGGCGACCATGGCGAAATTCAGCTATCTTTATCAGAGCTATGACAGGGATTTCGCGACCCTCTGCCTGCAGGCTTCGGACAGGGCTTTCCGGTATGCGGAGAATTATCTGGCGGACGTGTCGGAGAAACAGTATTTCTTCGCGGCGGCGGAACTTTACCGCGCGACAGGTGGCTATCAATACCACAGCGTGGTAAAGTCTTACCTGGCGCAGAACCCGGATCCGGATCTGGATAATGATTATGTTTTCTGGGGATACGTGACTTATCTTTCCACGAAACAGAAAGTGGATATGAATCTGTGCGAGGCTGCGACGCAGAATTTGATGCGCAAGGGGGAAACGATTTCCTTTGCGTCCAAGGATTCCAAGCTCTTAGTGAACACGGATGAAAAGCAGGGCGGCAATGCCGGGCTGCTGCATGATATGGCAAGACTTGCCATAGTGGATCACATTATCACGAACCACGAGTATGCGACGGTGCTGGAAAATCACGTCCATTATATGCTGGGGCGCAATCTGCAGTCCATCTCTTATCTGGACGGTGTGGGCGGGCGCAATTACCGCGACGTGGATGCCAGCCTTGGGATTATGAACCAAGTGGACCAGAACGCGGAACTGCTGCTCTTGCTTGCGGCGATTATGGATGATGAGCTGGTGGTGGGGGAAGAGTAGTGGCGCGGAAAATGTTGATGTTGAGATTGCGCAAATATCATAACCAACACAGACGCGCTTGCGCTCTGTTCCAGCCGTAGCAGCACTAAACTCGAAAATACCTCGTTAAGTGCTGACAGTTTTAATCCGAAGGATTTAAACAGTTTCCAAAGGTCTGCTTATGGTTATGATATCTGCGCAATAGTGAAAGACAAGATTAGACTTATACCAGCGTTTTATTCTTGAAGTACATTTCCTTGATTATGGACAACACCGTGTCGTCGATGCGGCGTTTTTGGTCTTTGGTGAGGTCTTTTATGTAGATGGGTTTGCCGTACTCGATGACGACGTGGGTTTTTTTGATTTTTGGCAGGTGCGCTTCCCATACCTGGTCGGCGTTGTTGATGCTTATGGGAACGATGGGGCAGCCGGATTTCTCGGCGATTTTAAAACTGCCGCCGTGGAAGGGAAGAAAGGTGTCCGGTTCGCTGCTGCGGCTTCCCTCGGGGAAGATGCAGATGGAGATGCCGGATTTCACTTTTTCTACCGCGGTGAGAATGGTCTTCATGCCCTGTTTGATATCCTTTCGATCAAGAAAGAGACAGTGCAGGTTTTTCATCCAGTTTGAGAGAAGCGGCACTTTGAGCATGCCGATTTTCGCGATATATCCCGTGGGTCTGGGCACGCGCACGTAGGTCATGACGATGTCGAAATAACTCCGGTGGTTCCCGATGTACAATACGGGGACATCCTTGGGGACATTCTCCTCGCCGATCACCGTGACGCAGACGCCGGACAGAAAGAGAACGCAGCGAAAAGCCCAGTTGACAATGGCAAGCGAGCTTTTGTCCTTGGCGTTCTGGTTAAACTTTCCGAGAAAGAATTCAACAATTAAAAGCGGGATGCTGAAAATCAGGAACAGCACAACAAAGATGGCGACTAATATCAGACGTATCATAGGAAAAACCTTTCTGTGTTTGGGTCATTGTTTTAATCAGTATAGCATTATTCTATAGGAATAGACAATGCCTTCGCATAATAAATTAGTTATTAAGAGGATATGCGGAGGAAATGATGGGTGAATTGAGCGAATATCAGAGGAGAATAGTCAGTATAGGGCTGGTCTGTCTGTTGTGCTTTGCAGTGTACTCCTGCGGGCAGAAACAGAACCCCATGGAAAAAATCAAGGATTTGGATTACACGGTGATCGCGGAGGATAATATCCCGGAAGAGCTTCTGGCGAAGATTGAGGAACGGAAGACGGACACCTTCAAGCTGACCTTTGAAGATCAGGGATTTCTCTATATCTGCGTGGGGTACGGAACGCAGCAGACAGGCGGCTACAGCATTGCGGTGAATGCTCTGTATGAGACGGCAAATGCGGTCTATATCGACACCAATCTCATTGGACCATCCCCGGAGGAGAAGAGCAAGCCGGTGGCGAGCTATCCCTATGTGGTGGTGAAGACGGAGTTTTCGCAGAAGCCGGTGGTGTTTGAGTAAGGAAATCATTGACTTAGCCGAACGGCTCATTATATAATAAGAATATAAAAATAGGTCGTTCGGCATATTTTAGAAGGAAAGAAAAGAAATAAGCCGAACGGCATTTTTTTGAAAGGGCTTATGATGAAAATAACGGATGCAAAATCATTTGGGGGAGAGATTCGGCGCAGGCGGAAAGAATTGCAGTATACGCAGGCAGATTTGGCACAGTTTTGCGGGTTCAGTGTCAGTTTTATCTCTGATTTGGAGAGAGGAAAGGCAACGGCGGAGCTTGGAAAGGCGCTCTATATGGCAAATATACTTGGGATGGATGTCTGTTTGACGAAGAGAGGATAGATAATGTATGAGAAACCTGTCGGTATTTATTGAATTGGATGGAAAGCAGACATATGTGGGAAACATCCGGGGAAAACAGTCGGATGATGCTGTATTTTCTTATGCGCCGGAGTATAAAAATAATCCGGACAACAGATCGATTTCCATAAACCTGCCTTTTGAGGAGGAAGGTTTTGAACCTGGGAGGACTAGGATTTTCTTTGAGGGATTGTTGCCGGAAGGTTTTACGAGAAGATGTGTGGCGGATTGGATGCATGTGGATGAAGGCGACTATTTATCTATTTTGTCCGGGCTAGGAAACGAGTGTCTGGGAGCGGTAAAAATCACGGAGAGAGATGCGGAGGAAATCCAGCCCGCCTACCAAAAACTTTCTGTGGAAGAGGTAAAGAATCTGGCTAAGGAGGGCGCTGTGGAAGCGGTGCAGCTTGTGACAAAAGCACATCTTTCTTTGACGGGCGCATCCGGGAAAGCCGGATTGTATTATGACGGGAATGCCGATCAATGGTATCTGCCTGTCGGGGACGCACCAAGCACACATATTGTAAAGCAGAGCCATGTCAGATTAAAGGGTATTGTCATGAATGAGCAGTTGTGCATGATGACAGCTGCAAAAATGGGGATCGATGTCCCCGAAAGCTTTGTGATAAATTTAGGAAATGCGGAAGAGGGGGATGTATTATTTGCCACCAAGAGGTATGATAGGGTTATTGGAAACGAGAGCCGCCGACTGCAGGGGCTGGCAGTTCCTTACAGGCTGCATCAGGAGGATATGGCACAGGCATTGGGGATTTCTTCCGCACACAAATATGAGCATAACCAAGCGGGATATCTGAAAAAGGCTTTTCAAATTCTACAATATCATTCTGCAGACCCGATTGCAGATCAGAAAAAGCTGTGGGATATGGAGATATTTCACTATCTGATTGGAAATACGGATAATCATATAAAGAATTTATCACTGGTTTATGGGAAGAATCTGGGCGGTATCCGTCTTGCGCCGGCTTATGATATTGTGAGCACAACTGTATATGAGAGCAGCACAAGGAATATGTCGATTGGTATAGCGGAAAAATATGATATAGACGATATTGGGAGAGGCGATTTTGAGAAGGAGGCGGAGAATGTAGGGCTGGGAACGCAGATGGCAATGAAGCGTTTTGATCATTTTGCCGAAAATTTTGAGGCGGCACTGAGGAGCGCGGGAGATGCGCTTGAGGAACAGGGATTTGAGGGTGCGGGAAGACTCGCCGAAAAGATTTTAAGGACAGGCGGGATAGGAAGGCTGAGGTAAATTACTATGCTAATTTTAAAAAACGGATATATGATCGACCCGGCATCGGGGACGGAAGGGTATAGGGATATCCTGATTGACACGGAAAACGGGAAGATTGCGAGGATTGTGCCGCAGGGTGTGCTTGCGGAAGATGATGCGGAGATAATTGACCTGAACGGTCAAATGGTAGCGCCGGGTCTGGTGGATGTGCATGTGCATTTCCGCGACCCGGGCTTTACCCATAAAGAGGATATCCATACCGGGGCTGCTGCGGCGGCAAAGGGCGGCTTCACGTCCGTGGTGCTGATGGCGAACACGAAACCGGCGGTGGACAATCCTGAGACGTTGGCATATGTATTGAATCAGGGAAAAGAGACGGGCATTCATGTCCACACCTGCGCCAATGTGACGATGGGACTGCAGGGAAAAGAACTGACGGACATGGAGTCACTGAGCGGGCAGGGGGCAGCAGGCTTTACCGACGACGGCATTCCGCTGATGGATGAAACGCTGCTGCGGGCGGCGCTGCGGACGGCGGCGAAATGCGGGAAACCGGTCAGTCTCCATGAGGAAAATCCGACACTTATCCAAAACAACGGAGTGAACGCGGGAAAAGCGGCGGCACATTTTGGGATAGGAGGCTCGCCAAGGGAGGCGGAGATTTCCATGGTGGAGCGGGATCTGCGGATTGCGTTGGAGGAGGAAGCCGACCTTTCCGTCCAGCATATCAGCACGAAGGAGGCTGTGGATCTGGTGCGGCAGGCGAAGAAGAGGAGCAGCCATATCTTTGCAGAGGCGACGCCCCATCATTTTACGCTGACGGAAAATGCGGTGATAAATTACGGAACACTGGCAAAAATGAATCCGCCTTTGCGGGAGGAGGCAGATCGGCTGGCGATTATTGAGGGGCTGCGGGACGGCACGATCGACATGATCGCCACGGACCACGCGCCCCACAGCGCGGAGGAAAAGGCAAAGCTGATCACCGAGGCGCCGAGCGGCATTATAGGGCTGGAGACGGCATTGTCGCTGGGGATTCGGGAATTGGTAGATAAGGGGTATCTTTCTATGATGGAATTAATCGAGAAGATGAGTCTGGCGCCGGCGAGGCTGTACCATCTCAACGCGGGGTATCTGAAAGAGGGTGGTCCTGCGGATCTGGTAGTGTTTGACCCGAAGAAAGAATGGGTGGTGAAGGAATTTGCTTCAAAGGCGGCGAACTCGCCCTTTGTGGGGGAAAGCCTGCCGGGGGTGATTAACTATACCATCTGCGGCGGGAAGGTTGTGTATCGAGGATAAAAGATTGCGTGCTGAGGTTGAAATGACTGCCGGGGAAACGATGGAAAAATAAGAGGAGATACAGATGAAAAAGCCGGAGATGATTCTGTTTGATTATGGACATACGCTGCTCTGCGAGCCGGAGTTTGACGCGCTGCGGTGCGAGGAGGCGGCATTTTCCTATATCGTGGAAAATCCGCAGCACCTTACCGCAGAACAGATTTACGCGGAAGTGCAGAAGCTGTTTGAACGGGTACAGAAGGCGAGGGATAACGGCGTAGAAGTTCACCAATGGCAGTTTATGCGGCTGATCTACGAATATCTGGGTCTTACTTTCAGCGTTTCTTACGAGGAGCTGGAGGAGATTCAGTGGATGGCGGCTTCCCCCGGCGCGGTGATGCCAAAGACAGAGAAGATGCTGGCGTATTTGGAGAAAGCCGAGATTCGCACCGCGGTGATCAGCAATATCGGCTGGTCCGGGCAGGCGCTTACCAGACGTATCAACAGGCTTCTTCCGAACAATCGGTTTGAGTTTATCATGGCTTCCAGCGAGTATGCGCTCAGGAAACCGGACAGGATGCTGTTTGAGACGGCGCTGCGAAAAGCGGGTCTTTCGCCGGAACAAGTCTGGTACTGTGGCGACAGCGTGAAGGCGGACGTGTTCGGTGCGCATGAGGCGGGTATCTATCCCGTACTATACGAGGGCAGCGCACCCTGCGATGAGAACCCGGTTTTACAGGAGAATGCAGGGGTGAAGATTGATTTTGATTATCTGCATATTTATGACTGGGATGAACTGATTGCGGCTTTGTCGTAAAGGTTATCTTTGCAGACAGAAAAAGGAAAAGGGCGGGAAATCCCGCCCTACAGTTCGTCCACAGGTAATGTCACATTGCTTAATCCATAATAATAGTTGACGGTCTCCGCGGTAAACTTGTACACGCAGTAATCCTCATCATCCACGCCCTTCGGGTAATACATCTCAAACCCATCCCGCCAGAGAAACGCCTTGGTTTCGTGGTCGGTGCACACCTCCATCGTTCCCGTAAACAGCGCGCCCTTATATTTATTTTCAGTGTCGTCCACATAGTACACGGACGCTTTCGGGTTTTTCAGAAACTGCGCCACCCGCTTCGAGCTGGTGTTGGTGGAAAAATAGTGAGTTCTCATGCTCTCGTGCTCTAAGACAAGCATACCCTTGATCTGGGGAAAGCCCGCTTCATTGACAGAGGCGATGTAAGCGACCTGTGCATTTTCCCGCAATGCGCGTATTCCCGATTTTATCATGTTCATTTCCATTTTCGTGAGTCTCCTTTTCTGTAAGATTAGTAAGCATTTTCCTAACAACTGTTTTTGCAGCGCGTATTTCTTCATGGTGAAATCCTCGTCTGTTTTGTCAGGCTCTATTATATTATATAGAATAATACTATATAGTACTAAAGTCAAGAAGATTTATGGGGAGTGGCATTGAATTTTTTAATTTAAACGCTGGAATGTTTATCTTGTAATGAAAAAAAGAATGTGGTAAAATCACTTTAAGCAAAGAAAAATCTAAGATTCTTAACGTATCTTAAGCGGATTTTGTCTGAAGTCCGTATCCGTGCAGAGCACTCTCTGCGGAAACTCCTTGCTTACAACTTAATAACTGCAGGGAGGACAGATAACGGCAAGCCTCTCTGTCATCACAGGAAGAGAGGAAAAGAATGCAAAAGAAATCAAATGAAATGCCACAGACGTATCAAATTAATTTAAGCGATTTTGCGCTGTTTTTGTCGGTTATGAAGGTGAAAGAGGCATACGAGGATGTGCTCGGTATTATTTTGGATGAATCTGATTTGAAATTGAAAGAAGTAAAGGTGGAACAGGTAATTTTAAACAAATCGGGTAAACGTGCGATTCGGCTTGATGCATGGGCGCAGGATGTGCGGGACAGGCAGTTTGATATGGAGATGCAGAATGAAACAGGTGGAGATGATGTCCGCAGGCGTTCAAGATTTTACCAGAGTATGATTGATACGCCGATTTTAAAATCCGGGAAAGATACCCGATATAAAAATCTTCCGTCAACTGCAATTATATTTATTACACAGGACGATATTTTCGGGAGAGACCTGGCGATGTATACGTTTACAGAGCGGTGTGAAGAAGTGCCGGAGTTGCTGCTTGAAGACGGTACGAGTAAGATTTTTCTGAATATGGCAAGCAAAAATGGACGACCAGAATTAATAAGTCTGCTACAGTACATGAAAGATACAACACTGGATAATGACAACGTTATGGTGAAAGACGGGCGCATACTGCATTTAGACAGAATTGTCAATGAGGTCAGGCAATCGGAAGAATGGGAGGCTGTGGAGATGAACATTTTTGAGATGGGAATAGAGCGGGGAAAGGAACTGGGAATAGAACAAGGAATAGAGCGGGGAAAGGCATTGGGGCTTGAAGAGGGGAAGAAGGAAAGCTTTCGGATTTTGGTCAGAAGTGTAGAGTCGAGCATGAAAAATTTTCATATAAATCTGCAGGAGGCGTGCAGAGGGCTTGAGGTTTCCGTAGAGGAGTATGAGGAAGCGAAACGGCAGATTGAACGGTAAAAGTGCCAGGAAAATGAAATCCGGGCAACACTAACAAAGCGGTTAGGAGCTTGGCAGTTTGCTGGAAACTGAAGTTCCTGCCGCTTGTGGTGGAAGCATAACAGTATGATTTCTGCTATGTCTTATCGAAAGTGTTTACGTTGTCCGATTGACAGAATTTCTGAGTGTCAGCAGCTCATAGTAATCCAGCAGAGCGGCGGTGTTGTGCCGATCCAGTTCCAGTGTTGTGTTGATTAGGTCGCTGACGGTATAATCTGCGGAAAGACGCTTGTTCAATGTGCTGATACTTGCGCGATACCGTGTCCGCTGTAAAAGAAAATCCGTGGATACATCATAGAAGTCGGCAAGTTTAATCAGTGTGTTGAGATCAGGTGTATGTACACCTTTTTCATAGTTGGAAACAGTTGCCACCGTTACGTTCAGATAGGCGGCAACTTCTTTCTGCAGGCAGCCCTTTTCCTTTCGTAGTTTAGCCAGAAATGTACCAAATTCCATTGTTTTCTCCATACCAAGGCAAGACGCTTTGGTCTTTTTCTGAAAGTAAGGCAGACTTCGCAAAGAGTCTGCATGTCGTTGCATATTTATAATTGTTTTAGAGATATTTTTACTGTATCGTATTTTAATGCAGAAAAAAGTAAAATAAACATACAGCATAAAATATGGTAAATTATGGAAATAAAATTAATGAATGGTTTATTAAGAAAGAAGAATCAATGGATTCTTCAAAGGGGGATAACATGATTTTACTTATAGTCGATACGCAGAAAGGAATTACGGATGGAAGGCTGTTTGCTTTTGAAAGGCTGAGAGCGAACATAAAAACGCTGATCGGGCAAGCCAGAAAGCACCGGGTTGAGGTGGTGTATGTGAGGCATGACGACGGTCCGGGCACGGGATTTTCCGCGGGAGACGACGAGTTTGCGATATTTGAGGAGTTTGCGCCTCTGGAGGGGGAGCGCATTTTTGACAAGACGGTAAACAGTGCGCTGCACGAATCGACGGGGCTTGCAGAATATTTGACAAAGAAAAGGGAAACGAAAATTATGATCGTGGGTCTGCAGACAAATTTTTGTATAGATGCCACCATTCAAAGTGGCTTTCATCTGGGATACGAGATGATCGTACCGGCTTACGCAAACTCCACTTTTGACAATGATTATATGACGAAGGATGTGTGCTATCATTACTATAATGATTTTCTCTGGAACGGAAGATTTGCGAGGTGCGTCTCGATGGAGGAAGCGGTGGAAATGCTGGTTTCCAAACAATGAATGACAGACAAAACATGCAGGGTTATATTTGGCGGAGAGGGATAAAAAATTATGTTCTCTAAAGATATTAAAATCAGGACAGCCGGTATCCATGATGCGCAGGCTCTTCTGGAAATTTACGCGCCATATGTCAGAAATACGGCAATCACATTTGAATATGAGGTGCCCAAGCTGGCTGACTTTCAGAAACGAATAGAAAATACGCTGAAAAAATATCCTTATATCGTGGCGGAAGCGGACGGGGAGATTTTGGGCTATGCCTATATGGGCGCGTTTAAAGAACGGGCTGCGTATGACTGGTCAGCAGAGGTTTCTATCTATGTGAAAGAAGATAAACACGGGAATGGTGTTGGGAGAAAACTTTATGCCGCGCTGGAGGAAATTTCCCATGCGCAGCACATTCTGAACCTGAATGCCTGCATAGCCTGTTCCGACATGGAAGATGGGTATCTGACAAATGACAGCGTCACATTTCACAGCCATATGAGATATACGATGGTCGGCAAATTTCATCAGTGCGGTTACAAATTCGGCAGGTGGTATGATATGGTGTGGATGGAAAAGATGGTCGGGGAACACCCGGCAGACCCTGCGCCGGTAATCCGCTTTCCTGATTTGTCGTGGACTGTAAATACAGTGAACGGGATGGAATCGCCTAAAATGTGAAAATTTGCCGCTTCCTGTTTGGATGTAAACTTGATTTTGCAGGGAAAAATAAGTATAAATAAAGTGGAGGTGGAATTATATGTGGTTTCTATTTGCAATCCTGTCCGCAGTGTTTGCGGCGCTGACTTCGATACTTGCAAAAATCGGTATAGAGGGCGTTAATTCCAATCTCGCCACGGCAATACGGACGGTCGTGGTCGTTATTATGGCGTGGGGCATGGTGTTTCTGACAAACGCACAGGGCGGCATTGCCGAGATCAGCAGAAAAAGCTGGACGTTCCTGATCCTTTCTGGGCTAGCGACCGGCGCGTCATGGCTCTGCTATTATCATGCCCTGCAGATCGGAGAGGCGTCCAAAGTGGTGCCGATCGACAAGCTGAGCGTGGTGATCACGCTGGTAATGGCGTTTGTTTTTCTTCACGAAAAATTTACTGTAAAGTCGTTTGCCGGCTGTGTGTTGATTGGGATTGGGACGCTGGTTATGGTGATATAAATATGGAGCAAAGGAGGCATGCTGATGGAATACACGCACTACTATGATTCCCCGCTTGGCAAAATTTTGCTCGCGTCAGACGGACATGCCCTGACGGGCTTATGGTTTGAGGGGCAGAAATATTTTGCGGCAAAACTTGACCCGGATCACGAGGAGAAAAACCTGCCAGTCTTCGGGCAGGCGGAACAATGGCTTGCTCTCTATTTTAACGGAAAAATACCTGACTTTACACCGCCGCTTTCCATGAAGGGAACGCCCTTTCAAAAGGAAGTGTGGGAGGAACTGCTTGCGATTCCCTTCGGACAGACGACGACTTATGGGAAGATTGCCGCAGAGATGGCAGAGTGGCGGGGACTTGCGTCCATGTCGGCGCAGGCGGTTGGCAGCGCGGTCGCGCACAATCCCATCTCCCTAATTATCCCGTGCCACAGGGTCGTAGGGACAAACGGCAGCCTGACAGGGTACGCGGGCGGATTGGAAAAGAAAAAATGGCTTCTTACTATGGAAAGACAAGCAGCAGGGATTGTGGTATAATCTACGTGATGGCAATGAGCAGTGCGCAGACAGAGGATAAACGGGGAGGAGAACTTGCTCACCGAGACATTTATCCGAATGGATGCATAGGGCGAAGCCCGCGAGCGAGGAAAACCGCAGGTTTTTCGAGCTTGCACTGCGATTTAATCGGCTGAGCAGAAAGGAACCGCATATGGCGCAAAAGAGAAAAGTAACGGCGACGGTAATATCGCAAAAACAGATAGGCGAGCAGATTTTCGACCTCTGGCTTGAGACGAAGCTTGCGAAAGACGCCCATCCGGGACAGTTTGTGGCGGTCTATCCGCACGGCGAGAGTATGCTTTTGCCCCGTCCCATCAGCATCTGTGAGACGGACAAGGCGAAAAACAGGCTGCGGCTTGTATACCGCGTGGCAGGAAAGGGGACGGCTGAGTTTTCCGCCTGCAAGGCTGGCGACCGGCTGGACATACTCGGCGTGCTTGGAAACGGGTTCCCTGTTGATAAAGCGAAGGGAAAACGTGTCTTTCTGATGGGCGGTGGGATCGGTATTCCGCCTATGTTGGAGCTTGCAAAGGCAATGGACGAGAAGAAGCAGATTCTCCTCGGCTATCGGAACAAAGATTTGTTTTTGGAAGAGGATTTGGCGCAGTACGGAGATGTTTATGTGGCGACGGAGGACGGCAGCGTGGGGACGAAAGGAAATGTGATGGATATTATCCGAGCCTACGCGCTTCACACGGATGTGATTATGGCGTGCGGACCGATGCCGATGCTTCGTGCGATCAAAAAATACGCGGCGGAGAACGGGATTGAGGCATACATTTCTCTGGAGGAGCGCATGGCATGCGGTGTGGGCGCGTGTCTGGGATGCGTGTGCCGCACGGCGAAAGTGGACGCTCATTCCCATGTACACAATGCGCGTATCTGCACGGAAGGACCGGTTTTTGAGGCGGGGGAGGTGGCGGATTGAAAAAATCATGCTGATGCACTGATTTTTCAATCCTGACTTTGAGAAAGAGCATCTCAAAGTCAATGATGGCCGTTGAGAAATCGCCTTCGCGAATTTCTCATCGCGTGTCATCGCAGAAAAATGCTCTGACATGGAGGAAACTATGAATACAGAGGTAAAAATCGCGGGAGTCACCTTTAAAAATCCTGTCATGACGGCGTCCGGCACTTTTGGTTCCGGCATGGAGTACAGCGACTTCGTGGATTTAAACAGGCTGGGCGCGGTGGTGACCAAAGGGGTTGCGAACGTGCCGTGGGAGGGCAATCCGACGCCCCGTGTGGCGGAAGTGTACGGCGGCATGCTGAATGCCATCGGTCTGCAGAACCCGGGGATTGATGTTTTTGTAGAAAGGGATCTGGCATTTTTGAAAAAATATGACACGAATGTCATTGTAAATGTTTGCGGCAAGACAGTGGAAGACTATCTGGAAGTGGTGGAGCGTCTTTCTGATACGGACGTTTCCATGCTGGAAATCAACGTGTCCTGTCCCAATGTGAAGGAGGGGGCGATCGCTTTCGGGCAGAAGGCGGATTCCCTCTACGATATCACGTCGCAGATTAAGAAAAAGGCGAAACAGCCGGTGATTATGAAGCTGAGCCCGAATGTGACGGACATCACGGAGATGGCAAGAGCGGCGGAGGCGGCGGGAGCCGACGCGCTTTCCATGATCAACACAATCACAGGCATGAAGATTGATATTCACAGGAAAAAGTTTGTGCTCGCCAATAAGACGGGCGGCATGTCCGGTCCTGCGGTCAAGCCGGTGGCGGTGCGGATGGTTTACCAGACTGCGCAGGCTGTGAAGATTCCGATTATCGGCATGGGCGGTATCGGAAGCGCGGAGGACGCGATCGAGTTCCTGCTTGCCGGTGCCAGCGCTGTTGCGGTTGGCGCGATGAACTTTGTGAATCCCTACACGACTGTGGAAGTGGTGGAAGGAATTGAGGCTTATATGAAGCAATACGGGATTGAGAATGTAACGGAGCTGATCGGGGCGGTAGAGTAAAGGAAAATCATATGAGTGAAAAAATAGTATTTAGCAGGGGTTCCTTTTTTCATGGGACAAAGGCGGATTTAAAAATAGGAGATTTCATAGTCACAGGAAAGCAAAAGAATTATAATGATGACAGAAAATCTGAATATGTTTATTTCGTGGGAACCTTAGATGCGGCGATTTGGGGAGCAGAATTGGCAGAGGGGAATGAAGCGGAAAGAATCTATGTTGTCGAGCCGACAGGGGATTTTGAAGACGATCCAAATGTTACAGATAAGAAATTTCCGGGTAACCCGACGAAGTCGTACAGATCAAAGCAGCCACTGAAAATTGTGGCGGAGGTAGTCAAATGGGAAGGGCATTCCTCCGAGTTATTAGACGGCATGATAGAAAATATTAAGAGGCTTTCCGAAATGGGAATCAAGGCAATAGACTGACACTACAAAAAGATACGGTAGGAACACTTTTCTGAAATAGGAGTTTTCCTAACATATCCGACCCTCCCTGCGCATAGATTTATAGTAACTATACGCAGGGAGGGCATTTTTTGTGGAATTGGTGAAGAAAAAGATACATATGGATCGAATAAACGGCAGAGCCGGCACGCAGATGGTATTGGAAGAGGACGTCAACATTTCAGATAATAAACTGGATGCAAACTATCTGTTAAGCAGTAAAGGCGAGATCATGTTGGAGGAGGTCCGCCCCGGTGAAAACGCGGTCAGCATGAAAGGCAAGCTGGTGGTGTCCATACTGTATCTGACGGACATGGAGGGAATGTGCGCCAGCATGGAGGCGGTGATTCCCTTTGAGGAAAAGGTGAATATGGAAGGGGTAAATAACGGCGACACGATCCTGACGGAGAGCTGTATCGAGGATCTGACGGTGGGGCTGATCAACTCGCGCAAATTCAGCGTACAGGCGGTGGTTTCCTTTACACTGGAGCGGGAGGAGCAGGTGGAGTGTGAGACGGCGGTTGATCTCTACCACGAGGAACCTGTGGAGTACCGCAAGTGCGTTTATCCCGTGGTGGAACTTGTGCTGCACAAGAAAGATATTTTCCGGCTGAAAGAGGAGATGGAACTGACGGGCAATCTGCCCAATGTGTTCCAGACCATATGGCACCATATCTGTTTCGACCATGTGGAGTTTAAGGCGCTGGAGGAGAAACTTTCAATTCAAGGAGAGATGCGTGCCTTTTTCTTATACGAGGGCGAAGGGGATAACGATAAAACGCAGTGGTATGAGAATACCGTGCCTTTCAGCGGCATTATCGAGTGCCACGGCTGCCGGGAAAATATGATTCCCGATATTCAGTATCATCTGGGACAGTGCAATGTGGAAGTGCGGCAGGATTTCGACGGCGAGGAGAGGGTGTTCTGTGTGGAACCGGTACTCGATCTGGATATTCATCTCTACGAAGAGGAAAATCTGGAGGTGATTTCCGACGTTTACGGCGTGGATAAGGAGATTGAAGCGCTGACAACGCAGATGCCGGTAAAGAGTCTTTTGCTTGCGGGAAACGGCAAATGTAAGATTGCGGAGCATGTGCGGATTCAAAACCCGGAGATGACGATGTATCAGCTTATTCACTCCGACGGGGAAATAAGGATTGACGAGCAGACCATTGTGGAGAACGGCATTGCCGTCACGGGAACGCTTTTGGTGACGACGCTCTACCTGAGCGCAAGCGGCGCGAAATCCATTTACTCCACGGTTAATGAACTGCCGTTCCAGTATGTGATCGAGGCGGAAAACATTCTGCCCACCTGTGTCTATCAGCTGCGGAGCAGCATCGAGCAGTTGACAGTGACCATGCTTGACAGCGACGAGCTGGACGTGAAGGCAGCGCTGCAGTTTAAGGTGATTGTATTCTCCGTGCAGAACCGCGATCTTGTGACGGATATCCGGGTGGAGCCGCTCGACCTGAATAAGCTCAGTGATCTGCCGGGGATGGTGATCTGTATCGTCGGACCGGGGGAGACGCTGTGGGATATCGGCAAGAGGTATTATGTGCCGGTGGCGCAGTTAAAAGAAGTGAACGAGCTGCCGACGGAGGAGGTTTCGGCGGGGGATAAAATTTTGGTTGTGAAGGGCGGAATCTAAAGTCAAGATTGTAAAAAATATGGGAATCCTATATACTATGAAATAGGCTTTGGAGGTTTGCCAGAGTTAAAATACGGAAAAGGACAAATTTAGCATGAACACAACACCGATTTTGAAAAATAGAATCTTTCTGTACCTGACGGAATTTTTTGCCGGCATGTCCGTGATGGCGGTGGAGCTGGGGGCGAGCAGGCTGCTCGCTCCCTATTTCAGTTCCTCCCAGATTGTGTGGACGATCATTATCGGCACGATTATGATCGCGATGGCGCTGGGGAACATTTACGGCGGGAAGAGTGCGGACAAGAATCCGAACCCGGACAAGCTCTACACGCGGATTTTGATTGCAGGGGTCTGGATTGCGTTGATCCCGGTGGTGGGCAAATATATCATTATAGGGATTTCCGCGCTGCTTATTTTTGCGGTGAATACGAATTTCCTGATCTGGGCGGCTTTTACGGCATGTATGGTGATTTTTGTGTTTCCGCTCTTCCTGCTGGGAACGGTGACGCCGTCTCTTGCAAAATACACGGTGCAGAGTCTTGCGGACAGCGGCAGTATCGTGGGGACTCTCGGGGCGTTTAACACGATCGGCAGCATTATCGGCACGTTTGTGCCGACTTTTGTCTCGATTCCGGCGGTGGGCACATCGGTCACGTTTCTGATTTTTGCGGCGATTCTTCTGGGGCTTGGCATCATCTATTTTGTCAGCAAAAAGAGCGGATGGAAGAAAAGCGCGGCGTCGGCGGTCATTTTTATTCTGTGTTGTATTTTCGGAGCGTCGAACAGCTTTGCCTTCTGGGAGAGCAATCTGGCATACGAAGGGGAGTCCATTTACAATTATTTGCAGGTGAAAGAAAACGACAGAAATGTCATATTATCGACAAATGTGCTTTTCGGGGTGCAGTCCATTCTGATCAAGGACGAGGGGCTGACGGGCATGTATTACGACTATGCCATGGCGGCGCCGCTGATGACGGAGAAGGAGGATCCGGCGGACTGCAAGACGCTGATTCTCGGCATGGGGACAGGCACTTACGCGCACCAGTGTCGTGCCTACTTTGGGGACATGCCAGTGGAGGGCGTGGAGATCGACGAGAAGATCACGGATCTGGCGCGGACTTATTTTGAGCTGCCGGAGGACGTGCCGGTGACCACCTACGACGGCAGGGCTTATCTGAATGCGATCGACGGCAGGTACGACGTGATCATGGTGGACGCCTATCAGGATATCACGATTCCTTTCCAGATGTCTTCCGTGGAATTTTTTTCGCTTGTGAAAGAGCACCTCGCAGAGGACGGCGTGATGGTTGTCAACATGAACATGCGCGGCAGCGGGGAGGACAGCATCAATGCCTATCTTTCCGATACCATAGGCAGCGTTTTTGGCGAGGTCTACACGGTGGACGTGAAGGGTTCCACCAACCGGGAGCTTTTTGCCTCCGACAATCCGCAGATGATAGAGAATTTGCAAACACACAAGGAGACCGTCGCGGACGAAAGTCTCCTTGCCATGATGGACAATGTTTCTGAAAACCTGATTCCCTATGAAGTGGGGGACCGTATTATGACGGATGACAAGGCACCTGTGGAACTTCTCGGCATGCGCGTCATCGACGAGCTGATCAGAACCGAGGTCGCCTACTACAAATCCGTGTATGAGGAGCAGGGGATCTGGGGTGTGATCGATGCTTTATAACTTGACGATCGCCACGTCCTTTGCGGCAAGCGTGAGCGCGTCTCCCTGCTCATAACTTTTTCCGCTCAACAGGTCCGTCCCCGCAAAGGGCATTGCCACCACCTGCGCTTTTTCCCCATGATTTAGCAGGAATACAAACGTGCCATTATCATTGACTCTCCTAGTCACTTCTGTGCCGTCCGGTGCGTCCATAATCGGTTCGATTCCGGCTTCCCGACAGATTTCCCCGAGATACATCCGATAAAATTCGTCGTTTGACTGTGCCGCGACATAGTAGCCGAAGCCTTTGCCGAAGGCGTTTTTCGTCAGCACGGGCATTCCCGCGTAAAAATCTTTTTCGTAAGATGCGAGCGCCTCCGCGCCTTCCGTGTGCAGCAGGTCGCAGAGCATGGAGGCAGGGTAGGTTGTGCCTTTGTAATGGAAACAGTTGTGCATGTCCTCAGGCAGCGCGTCCTCCTCCTCCACCCAGATGCCGAGAATATCACGCAGCTTTCCGGGGTAGCCGCCCACGGTCACGAGGTCGTGCTCGTCCACATAGCCGCTGAAAAAGGTGGTCAGGAAACGACCGCCGTTTTTCACGTAGGCGCGCAGCTTCTCATCATACCCGGTCTTTACCATATAAAGGACGGGTGCGATGACCAGATCGTACTTCGACAGATCGTCCTCAACGCCGATCATGTCCACGGGAATATGCAGGTCAAACAGCGCCTTGTAATAGCGCTCCACCTCCCGGCAGTAATCCAGATAGACGGACGGTCCCGCAGAGTAGGAGATGCCCCACCAGTTGTCCCAGTCAAAGACAATGGCGGCATGTGCGTCGCTCCTTGCGCCGAGGGTCTGTGCCCCCAGAGAGTCAAGCTCCGCGCCGAGTTCTGCAACTTCGCGGAATACGCGGGTGTTCTCATGTCCCGCATGGTCGATCACCGCGCCGTGGTATTTTTCGCAGGCGCCGATGCTGCGTTTCATCTGGAAGAACATGACCGTATCTGCGCCGTGTGCCACCGCCTGATAGCTCCAGAGCCGCATGACGCCGGGACGCTTGAGCATGTTGTAGGGCAGCCAGTTGGTGACGGAGGGCGTCTGTTCCATCAGGGCGAAAGGTTTCCCCTGCTTTAAGCCGCGCATCAGGTCGTGCCGCATGGCGACGCCGGAGATGGGCGTATCGTTGGCGGGATAATTGTCCCACGAGACAAAATCCATGTATTTTGCCCACATCTGATAATCCAGAGGCTGGTAGGTGCCCATCAGGTTCGTGGTGATGGGGATATCGGGGGTAACGGCGTGGACTGCGTCATATTCCAGACGGTAGGCGTTTAATATGCTCTCCGAATTAAAACGGCGGTAGTCTAAGGAGATGCCTTGGAACGTGCTGCGGTCATTGCCCCAGTGCTCGGAGAGATGGTTGGGGGCGACAATATCCTCAAAATCATAGAAAGTGTGTCCCCAGAAGGCGGTGTCCCAGACCCGGTTTACCTCTTCGATCGTCCCATATTTTTCTTTCAGCCATTTCCGAAATTTTTTCTCGCAGTTTTCGCAGTAGCATTCCCCACCGTACTCGTTGGAGATGTGCCATGCGACAAGGTTGTCATATTTTCCGTAACGATCCGCAAGTTTTGCGGCGAGCGCCACAGCGTATTTCTGATAGGTGGGGCTGTTGGGGCAGGAATTGTGGCGGCTGCCGAATTTGCGCTTCATGCCGTTTGCCTCCACCCGCAGGATATCGGGATGCTTTCTAGCCATCCATGCGGGGTGCGCCCCGGTGGAGGTGGCGAGGCACACTTTCATGCCGTGCTTTTTCACCAGCTCCATAATCTTGTCCAGCTTATCGAAATGATAGACGTCGTCGTCGGACTGTAACATTGCCCAGCTAAAGACGTTCAGAGTGACAATGTCAATGTGCGCCAGCTTAAGAAGACGCATGTCCTCCTCCCATGAGTCCTCGGACCACTGCTCCGGGTTATAGTCCCCGCCGTAGGGGATTTTTGTGATTTTTTCGTATTCTACCATATAGGTTCTCCTTTTTGAGTTTGGTGTCTTAGCGTATAGTATAACTGATTTATGTGGATTGGAATACTTGACAAAATGCTGATTTATGGAAGCGTTTTTTAGTGATAACGCAAAAAGGAACCGGGTCTGTACCCGATTCCTTGTGTTTTTCATAGAATGTTTAGTTGGTAGCGATCTGTCCTGCCCCAGCCTGATTCAGAATGTCCTGCGTCGCATTGTTCTGCGCAGCAGCATCCTCAGCCATCTTGTCAAAGCCTGCCATCACAGCGTCGTAGGTCTTTTTGGAGATCTCGGGAAGCTCGCCGCCCCAAGTTTTCTCAGCCTGCTCGTAGCCCTTCTTGAAAGCTTCGCGCATATCTTCGATCTTGCTCGGATCGCCGCCTGTCAATGCTGTTGCGAAATCAAGGATTCTGCCGGAGGTCTGCTTCACACCCCAGTAGCCGTCCTCGGAAATGTCTTCCTGCGCCTGCAGTTTGGTAGCTTCATCCACTTCAAACTTGCCGCTTGCAAGGAACTTCCACATATCGCCGTTGGCGATGCCGGAGGTCTGGCTCTGCTTGGTCATCAGCTGCTGTACAATGTTCTGCAGCTGTTTTGTGTGCGCCTCAGCGTCAGCCTTCATCTTATTGACAAGCTCTGTGTTCTGCACATATTTTTTAATAGGCACGTTGACACTGTCCTTTGAGGGCTCGTAGACTACGCCGTTTTCTCCCTTATCGGAAGTATTGTCCTTATTGATCTCGTCTGCAGGTCTTGTTTCCGCCTGTGTGTTTGCCGTTGTAAGAGTTTCGTAAGCGTTAGTGCCTACATTAGAAATTCCGTTTACGCTCATGGGTATCCCTCCTTGGAAAAATTATGTATTTTTATCGGTTACGAAAAGACTGCCGCGCAGGCAATCTCCCTTTTCTATTTACTATATCGTACCATTTTCCTAATTAATTTAGAAGAGAAAACGGGGAAAATCATAAAAATTCCATGAAATTCCTTTCTGACACGGGAAATTTGTGTGACAGGGAGCTCGCACTTGACATTTTGTACAAAATTAAGTACAATCCTTGTATACAAAGTACATTAATTCTGGCAGAAAAGCGCCGATAACAGGAAAAGAGCGTTAAATGTGCGGTCGGTGAAAAGCAGGAGCAATTATGATAAGAGAGAAGGCTTACGCAAAAATAAATCTGGGATTAGATGTGCTGCGGCGCAGACCCGACGGTTATCATGAGGTAAAGATGATTATGCAGACCGTGGATATCTGCGATGATTTGACCTTTGAAAAAAGGGAGGAGCCGGGAATCGGCTTTCGGATAGAGGGTTCTGACCTGCCAGCGGACGAGAACAACCTGGTCTATCGGGCGGCGGCGCTTCTGATGGAGAAGCGGCAGATTAGGGAGGGCGTCTCCATTATCTTGCAGAAAAGGATTCCCATTGCGGCGGGCATGGCGGGCGGGAGCTCTGATGCGGCGGCGGCTCTGCGGGGGGTGAACATGCTTTTTGAGATGGGGTATTCCGCGGAAGAACTGAAAGAAATCGGCGTGACGCTTGGGGCGGACATTCCTTACTGTATTCAGGGCGGCACGATGCTCTCGGAGGGAATCGGAGAAATTTTGACACCACTGTCAGAACCGCCGGCTTGCCATCTGGTGATCGCGAAGCCTGATATCGACGTGTCCACAGCGTTTGTTTACGGACATTTACAGGCGGATAAACTGCCGTTTCACCCGGATATTGACGGGATGGCGGCGGCGCTTGCGGCGGGGGATCTTAAGGGAGTTACGGACAGAATGGGAAATGTGCTGGAGACGGTCACAGTGAAGGAGTACCCCGTGATTGACAGACTAAAACAGTTGATGTGCGGGCTGGGGGCGGAGAACGCGCTGATGAGCGGCAGCGGGCCCACGGTGTTCGGCATTTGTAGAGAGAGAGAGACGGCGGAGAAAGCAGCGGCGGCAATAAAGAAAGAGGAGCCGGCGGCTTCCGTTTTCGTGACGGGGTTTTGTAACAATAAACTGCTCTGACGGGGAGGTAGCGTATGGATCATGATTTCACTGTGAATATGGACGAATTTCTGCCGTTGCGGGATGTGGTGTTCAACACGCTGCGCCGTGCCATTTTGACGGGCGAACTGAAACCGGGGGAGAGGCTGATGGAGATCCATCTGGCAAACCGTCTGGGCGTGAGCCGCACGCCGATCCGCGAGGCGATACGGAAGTTGGAGCTGGAAGGTCTGGTGACCATGATTCCGAGGCGAGGCGCGGAGGTGGCGCAGATCACGGAGAAAAGCCTGCAGGATGTGCTGGAGGTAAGGCGCGCGCTGGATGCGCTCTGTGCGGAATTGGCGTGCGACAGGATCACGCCGGAGGGCAAAGCGGCGTTAAAGAGGGCATGCGACAGCTTTGAGGATGCCACGAGGACGGGAGACGCGGTGACCATCGCGGAGGCGGATGTGGCGCTGCACGATATCATTGTGCAGGCGACGGGGAACCAGCGGCTGATTCAGCTGATAAACAACCTGTCCGAGCAGATGTACCGCTACCGTTTTGAGTACATCAAGGACGAGAGCGGGCATGAGAATCTGGTCAATGAGCATAGGATGATATATGAGAGCATAATGAGCGGCGACAAGGAGAAAGCGGCGGCAGCGGCGAGACTCCACATTGACAATCAGGAGCAGTCCATTATCAGGCAGATCCGCGTGGAACCCAGAGGGAAGCGCAGTCCCCGCTGAGTGTCTGCTTTGCAGGCGGATCAGAATAGGGAAGTCCGCCGTTTATGCTGTGTGCGCGCCGCGCAGGGCAGCGAAATACCAAACGGTGTATCAGAACGACTGAAAGCGGGAATACTCCAGATGCCGGAGACAACGGCGGATAGGAGTATGTCATATGAAGAAAAAAGGAAAGACACTGGCTGCATGTCTTTTTGCGGCAGTCTGGTGGGGGATATTTTATCCGGAACTATGCTTTACGGAGGGGACGTGCGAGACGGTAACGACGGACGGGACGCAGGCGGACGGTATGACGGAAAAGATCGACGCGGCGCAGGTCTGGCATGCTTCCGGCGATGAAATTGTAATAAGCAGCAGGTTTTTGGAATGGTGTGAGGAAAATCTGTCGGTGAGGAAGGATTAGGAAAGGTTGAAAACCATGAACGGACAGGAAGATTGGCACAACAGCCCTATAGGCGTGTTCGATTCGGGGGTGGGCGGGCTGACCGTTGCGCGCGAGATCATGCGGCAGCTCCCCAACGAGCGGATCGTATATTTCGGCGACACGGCGAGACTGCCTTACGGAAGTAAGTCGAAGGAGACCGTGATACGATATTCCAGACAGATCGTGCATTTTCTGGAGACGCAGCAGGTGAAAGCGATTGTGGTGGCATGCAATACGGCGAGCGCATACGCTTTGGAGGATCTGGAAAAAGAGGTGGATCTTCCGATGATCGGTGTGGTGAAGCCGGGTGCCAGAGCGGCTCTTGCGGCTACCGCGAATAAAAAAATCGGCGTGGTGGCGACAGAAGCCACCATAAGCAGCGGCATTTACAGCCGTTACATAGAAGAACATGATGCTGATGTCAGTGTGATAGGAAAAGCGTGCCCGCTCTTCGTGCCTCTGGTGGAGGAAGGGCTGTGGGAAGATCCGGTGACGGACGAGATCGCCCGACGCTATCTGACGGAACTGATCGACAGCGGCATAGACACCCTGATTCTGGGCTGTACTCATTACCCGATGCTGCGCTCTACGGTGGGAAAGATTATGGGGGAGAAAGTAACTCTGGTCAATCCCGCTTATGAGACGGCGAGGGAGTTAAAAAAACTTTTGGCGCAACACGGTCTGGAGAGTGAGCACAGACCGGGGCTTGGGACGGAACTGTACCGCTTTTTTGTCAGCGATGCCGCCGACAAGTTCCAACGTTTTGCCAATTCCATTCTGCCCTATGGCATTTTGTCCGCAAAGCTGATCCGGATTGACGAATATTAGATGGAGGCAAAAATGACGAAAGAAGTATTGCTGACTTTACAGGGACTGCAGTTCGATCAGCGGGAGGAAGATTCCGACAAGATCGAGATGGTCACAGTGGGGGACTATTATAAGAAGAACGACAGGCATTACGTGGTCTACGAGGAGGTCACGGAAGGGTTTGAGCGCGCTACGAAGAACCGGCTTAAGTTTGGCGGACAGATGGTGGAGCTGACGCGTCACGGTCTGGTGAACGTACATATGGTTTTTCAGGAAAATAAAAAGAATCTTTCAAACTACAACACGCCTTTCGGACAGATTCTCGTGGGGATTGATACGAAGCGGATAACGATTGACGAAAAGGAAGATAATATTGTGGTGGATGTGGACTACGCACTGGACATCAACTATGAGTTCCTTTCGGACTGCCACATCAAAATTGACATCCGCTCAAAAGAAAACAGCGGCTTTACGCTCATGTCGTAAGCCACTGCTCCGAGCCCGCAACGCGGTGCTCGCGGCGTTAATTGCGAAGCAATTTACGCCTGTTATTTGACGGGCTTTGCCCCCGCTTTTTCCTGCGCCTTTTCAACCATCTGTTTGAACTTGCTTTTTTTCTTCTGCTCTACAACCGGAGCCTTGCCGTGGAGTCCCTTTACGTCCGTGATGTAGATGCCGCTGACAACAGCCTTTACTTCCTTCTTGACGGGAACGGCATCGAAGATTTTTTCCTCGCAGATGAGCGTCATGATCTGCGGACCGACCTTCGCTTTCACAACGGGAAGCTTGGAGCCGCGCAGCAGCTTCGGTGTCTGGTCGAGCACGACTTGAGGCAGCCCCGCATCCTTCAGCTTCATCCGTTTCTTATCGATGATAAGCATGGATATGGTCTGCTTCATCGCGTCGATCTGTTCCTGCTGTTCCGCCTGCTTTTTCTGTGCTTTCTTTCCTACGAAATATAATACGACCACGGCGATCAGCAGAACAGCCAAGATCACCAGTAAGACAATGGTAAACGTACTCATGGGAATGCCTCCGTTTTCAATATAATATGTAAAAAATATTTTAACATTGTTCCGCGCGTTGCGCAAGAAGAAGTTACAGAGGGTCGGATATAGACAAACAAAGGATGGCTGTGGTAAGATAAAAGTTGAATTTGTGGTGACTGTTTGGTGAGAATGAAAGCAGTTATAATTTATGATTTTGGAAAAGAGGCATTGAGGAGATTATGAAAAGAAAAATTTGTGTGGTTGCAGCGGTGTTTGCCTCATCGCTGTTTTTGACAGCATGCGGCAGTAAAGAGTATCTGAAGGATATCAAGGCGGAAAAATATGTGACGCTTGGCACGTATACGGGAATCGAGGCGACGGTCAACAAGCCGGAGGTGCCCGAGGGGGCGGTGGAAAACTATATTCAGGATAATTATCTGGCGTCGAAGGCGGAGAAAGTGCCGGTGACGGACAGGGCGGTGCAGGAAGGCGACGTGGCGAACATCGACTTTGTGGGCTACCATGACGGCGTGGCGTTTGACGGCGGTACGGGAGCGGGCTTTGACCTGACGATCGGATCCGGGCGGTTTATAGAGGGCTTTGAGGAAGGGCTGATCGGGGCGAATATCGGTGATACGCGGAGTTTAAATCTGACGTTCCCCGACCCTTACACCAATCCCGATCTTGCGGGGGAGGACGTGGTGTTTGAAGTGACGGTGAACGGCATCAGCGAGAGCAAAGCGCCGGAGCTTACGGACGAGCTGGTAAAGCAGCTCGGCGAGGAAGGTTACAACACCGGGGGCGCGCAGACAGCGCAGGAGCTGAGCGATTATGTTTATAGTCTCTATAATCAGTCGGTGCAGAGCGCTTACGACAATGAGATTGAGTCCGCTTTAGCGTCCGACATTATGGCAAACAGCACCTTTCAGGACCCGCCGGAGGAGATGGTAGATCGGTTTATCACGAGCATAGAGAACAATATGAGTGCAAGGGCTTCCTCGCTCGGCATGTCTCTCGTGCAGTATATGCAGCTTTACCAAGGGCTTGACGAGGCAGGGTACCGGACGCTTTTCGACGAGGAGGGCGTGCGGATGGCGAAGCAGTATATCATGTATCAGGCGATTGCCGACAAGGAGGGGCTTGCACCCACGGAGGAGGAGATTGCCGGGGAGGTTTCCGCGCTGATGACGGTTTACGGCTATGCCTCCGAGGAAGAACTGCAAAAGAGCGTCGATATGGAATCCCTGAAAGAAGACCTGATGCGCAAAAAAGTGGTGGCGTTTTTGAAGGAGAACGGAAATATTCACGAGACGGCGGCAGCCGCGGATTGATATTAATAATTGTTAATAATGAAGAAATGATACGAGGGGGTATTGAAAAATGGACTTGACAGGTATCAAAGATTTGTACCGCAACAGCGAGGCGTATTTTGATAAGGAAGTGACGATAGGCGGCTGGGTGAGAAGCATCCGCGATTCCAAAACATTCGGTTTTATCGTGGCTAACGACGGCACTTTTTTTGAGCCGCTGCAGATCGTGTATGCGGACAAGCTGGAAAATTTTGAGACGATTTCCAAACTGAACGTGGGTTCAGCGATTGTGGCGCGGGGCAGGATTGTGGCGACGCCGCAGGCGAAACAGAAATTTGAGATGCAGGCGGAGGAGATTATCGTGGAGGGCGTTTCCACGGCGGATTACCCGTTACAGAAAAAGCGGCACAGCTTTGAGTACCTGCGCACCATCTCCCATCTGCGTCCGAGGACGAACACGTTTCAGGCGGTGTTCCGCGTGCGCTCCCTGATTGCATACGCGATCCACACCTTTTTTCAGGAGAGAGGTTTCGTCTATGTGCACACGCCGATCATAACCGGCAGCGACTGCGAGGGTGCGGGTGAGATGTTCCAAGTGACGACCATGGATCTGAACAATCTGCCAAAGACAGAGGACGGACAGGTTGACTACAGCACGGACTTCTTCGGCAAGCCTACCAACCTGACGGTGAGCGGTCAGCTAAACGTGGAAACATATGCTTTTGCCTTTAAGAACGTATATACATTCGGTCCTACTTTCCGGGCGGAAAATTCTAACACCACGAGACATGCGGCGGAGTTCTGGATGATCGAGCCGGAGATGGCGTTTGCCGATCTGACGGACGACATGATGGTGGCGGAGGCAATGCTCAAGCATGTGATTAGCTACGTGCTGGAGAACGCGCCGGAGGAGATGAATTTCTTTAACCAGTTTGTGGACAAGGGTCTGATCGAGCGTCTGAACCATGTGCTGCATTCCGACTTTGCCCATGTGACATACACGGAGGCGATCGAGATTCTGAAAAAGCACAATGACAGCTTTGAGTACAAGGTAGAGTGGGGCTGTGATTTGCAGACCGAGCATGAGCGTTTCCTGACGGAGCAGGAGTTTAAGCGCCCCGTGTTTGTGACGGACTATCCGAAGGAAATCAAGGCTTTTTATATGAAGTTAAACGAGGACGGCAAGACGGTGGCGGCTATGGACTGCCTTGTGCCGGGCATCGGCGAGATCATCGGCGGCAGCCAGAGAGAGGATGATCTGGAGCTTTTAGAGCGCAGAATGGACGAGCTTGGACTGAACAAAGAGGATTACGGGTTTTATCTGGATCTTCGCAAGTACGGGTCTGCGAGACACGCAGGGTTCGGGCTTGGGTTTGAGCGCTGCGTCATGTATCTGACCGGCATGGGCAACATCCGCGATGTGATTCCGTTCCCGAGGACAGTTAACAACTGCGAACTCTAATAGAGACAAGGCGATGAAAAAATACAAGAGACGGCTGTACGTCATATTATCTTTCATATTGTGTCTGTCAGTGGTAGATCCGATTTCGGCTACCACTATTTCCGAACTCCGGGATAATGTGAAGAAAAACCAGTCCCAGCTTAAAAATGCCCAGCAGAAGGCTGACGAAGCGCAGGAAGCGCAGGAGGGCGTGGAGGAGGAGATCGAGGAGATTGACGCGGAGCTGGTGAATCTGATCACGGATATCAATCTGTGCGAAGAGGCGATCAATGACAAAGAGGAGGAGATTTACAGGACGCAGCTTGACTACGACGCGGCGGTGGCGGAGAAGGACGAGCAGTACGCGTCCATGAAAATCCGCATCCAGTTCATGTATGAGAAGGGCGATTCCTCCTACCTGCATATGTTTTTCGGTGCGGGAAACATGGGCGACATGGTGAATAAGGCGAAATATGTCGAAGAACTCTACGACTATGACAGAAAACTCCTTGTGGAATACGAAGATACGGTAAAACGTGTGCAGGAACTCTGGGACACGCTGGAGGAGGACAAGTCGGAGCTTGAGACTTCCAGAACCGAGCTGCAGGAAGGGCAGGCTTACATGGAGGAGCTGCTGGCACAGAAAAAGGAAGAGTATGAGAATTACAGTGTGATGCTGACCAAGGCAAAGCAGGAGGCGGCGACTTACACGGCGCGGATCAAGCAGGAGACAGCACAGATCAGGAAGCTGGAGGAGGAAGAGCGCAAACGCCGGGAGGAAGAGGAGAGAAAGCGCAAGGAAGAGGAAGAGCGGCGCAGGAAAGAGCAGGAGGCGCTGCTTGCCGACGGGGATTCCGATTCAGAGGAGGCGCCGAAGAAACAGGAAACGCCCAAACCCACGTCCTCCGGCGGCGGGAAAGGGCAGGATATCGCGAATTATGCCTGCAAGTTTATCGGGAATCCTTATGTGGCGGGCGGCACGAGTCTCACAAACGGGGCGGACTGTTCCGGCTTCGTGATGTCGGTTTACAAGAACTTCGGCATCAATCTTCCCAGAAGCTCCTATTCCCAGTCAACGGTCGGCAAGGGCGTGTCCTACTCGGATGCAAGACCGGGGGATGTGATTTATTATGGCGGACATGTGGGCATTTACATAGGGAACGGACAGATTGTGCACGCCAGCACGGAGCGGACGGGCATTAAAATCACCTCGGCAACTTACCGGAATATCATCACGGTGAGGCGGATTGTGTAAGCAGGCTGATTCCTATGAAAATATATACGCTGAATCAATATTTACAGGATACGTTTGGTCAAAAACTGTACAAGATAGCTTTGGACGGCGGTTTTACCTGTCCCAACCGGGACGGCACGACAGACACGCGAGGATGTATTTTCTGTTCCGGTGCCGGCTCGGGAGAATTTGCCGGGGATTGCAGGATGAGTATTACCCGGCAGATTGAGGAGGGCAAGGAAAGAGTTGCGGGAAAGATAAAAAACGGCAGATACATTGCGTATTTTCAGGCATTTACCAACACCTACGCGCCCGTCGAAAAACTGCGCGCCCTGTACATGGAGGCGATAAACCATAAGGACATAGCGGCGCTGTCCGTCGCGACGCGTCCGGACTGTCTTCCGGACGAGGTGCTTGACCTGTTGTGCGAGTGCAATCAGATAAAACCGGTCTGGGTGGAGCTTGGGCTGCAGACTATACACCCCGCGACGGCAGAATATATTCGCCGGGGCTATCCGCTGTCCGTGTATGATGACGCCGTAACCCGCCTGAAGGCGCGCGGTATGGAAGTGATCGTGCATGTGATGCTCGGACTGCCGGGTGAGACGAGGCAGGATATGCTGGACACGGTATCTTATGTAGGGAAAAGCCGCGCGGACGGCATCAAGCTGCAGCTTTTGCATGTGATAAAGGGCACGGATCTGGAAAAGGAGTATCTGGAAGGAAAATTTGAAACCCTGACTTTTGAAAGTTATGTGGAGTTGGTCGTGGACTGTCTTGCCTTGCTCCCGGAAAATATGGTTATCCACCGCATGACAGGCGACGGAGACAAACGCACGCTCGTTGCGCCGCTGTGGAGCGCCGATAAGAAGCGCGTGCTCAACGCGATCAACAGGGCGATTTCGCAAAAACACAGGATATAGATTGACTTTTTCGCTGTGTCCAGTATAAAATAGACAGAGACAAAAGCGGGCATGAAGCCTGCGTGGGGGCAGAAGTTCCCGCAAGTTCAGATACGGTTTTGCACAGAAAAATCAAGTAAACGGCGCGGAATATGTCGTTGTTTATCCAATAGGCGTAAGGAATATCATATGGCGTAATGTATACACAGGAAGGTATACGATTCCTCAGAGGGGAATGGTATGTCTTTCTTTTTTATTATGGAGGGAAAATGAATCTGTCAACTTTTTTCAAAGAAAACCCAAAAGCTGCGGTCGCGTTCTCGGGCGGCACAGACTCGGCATATCTGCTCTATGCGGCGAAAGTGTCGGGGGCGGACGTGTGTGCCTACTATGTAAAGAGCGCGTTTCAGCCGCGGTTTGAGCTGGAGGATGCAAAGCGTCTCTGTGAGGAATTGGACATTGACTTGAAAATTCTCACGGCGGATGTGCTTGCCGAAAGTGCCGTCCGGGAAAATCGCCCCGATCGCTGTTATCATTGTAAAAAGATGATTTTTACAACGATAGCAAAAACGGCGGCAATGGACGGCTATCGGCTGCTGTTGGACGGCACGAACGCCTCCGACGAGGAGGGGGAGCGTCCGGGAATGCGGGCGCTGCGGGAACTGTCCGTGCGATCTCCCCTGCGGGAATGCGGGCTTTCCAAGGAGGAGATACGAAAGTGTTCCAAAGAGGCAGGGCTATTTACATGGGAGAAACCGGCGTACGCATGTCTGGCGACCCGGATACCCGCAGGCGAGGAGATTACGGCGAAAAAGCTGGAAAGCACCGAGGCGGCGGAGGATTTTCTCTTTTCTCTGGGCTTTGCGGATTTCCGGGTAAGGCTTTTCGGCGGGGCGGCGAGACTGCAGTTTCCGGCATCACAGCTTGGGCGTGCACTGGAAAAACGGGATGAGATTGTAGAGGAACTGAAACAATATTACAGCGCGATTTTGCTGGATATGGAGGAGAGAACATGAGCGATTATCGAAAAATATTGGAGCAGGTGAGGGACGGCGAGGTTTCCGTGGAGGAGGCGCTGCTCGCCATCAAAAAGAAGCCTTTTGAGGATATCGGTTACGCCAAGGTGGATCATCACAGGGGCGTAAGGCAGGGGATGCCTGAGGTGATTTTCGGTGCGGGAAAAGAGGCGTCGCAGATTGCGGGCATTATTGACAGTATGAAGAAGAACGGACAGGAAACCATACTGATCACCAGACTTTCCCCGAAGAAGGCAAAGAAGGTGGCGAGGCTTCACGAGATGAGTTACCATGAACAGGCGCGGATCGGCATTGTCGGCAAAGTGCCGGAGCCTTCCGGAATCGGAAAAATCGTGGTCGCCACAGGAGGGACTTCGGATATTCCCGTGGCGGAGGAGGCGGCGCTCACCGCACAGGTGCACGGCAATGAGGTGGTGCGGCTCTATGACGTGGGCGTGGCGGGGCTTCACAGGCTGTTGTCCCATCTGGACGAAATCATGAGCGCCTCCGTGATCATCGCGATCGCCGGCATGGAGGGCGCGCTCGCCAGCGTGATTGGCGGACTGGCGGAATGCCCCGTGATTGCGGTGCCCACAAGCGTAGGTTATGGCGCGTCCATGCACGGGGTTTCGGCGCTGCTTTCGATGCTTAATTCCTGCGCCAGCGGGGTTTCGGTGGTGAATATAGACAACGGATTTGGGGCAGGGTATCTCGCCAGTATGATTAACCACAAGGGGAGGAGAGACGTATGAAGACATTATATTTGGACTGCGGTATGGGCGCGGCGGGGGATATGTTGACGGCGGCGCTGTTGGAACTTCTGCCGGACCGGGAGAAGATAATTGGGGAACTGAACGCCTTGGGGATTCCGGGGGTCGAGTTTGTGTGCGGGAAAGCGCAGAAGTGCGGTATCGGAGGCACGCATATTTCCGTGTGCGTGCATGGGGAGGAAGAGTCCGGGGAGATGCACTCGCATGGTCATGAAGCGGCGCACCGTCATGACCACGAGCACACCATTCACGAGGCAGAGGAGCATCATGACCATGAACATGCGCATGAGCCGGGACACGACCACGAACATCCGCACAGCCATGAGCATGAAGCGGCGCATCACCACCACAGCGGTATGCATGAGATCAAGCATATCGTGGGCTCGCTTTCCCTGTCGGAGCGGATACGGAAGGATATTCTGGCGGTGTTTGGGATGATTGCGGAGGCGGAGAGCCATGTGCACGGCGTGCCTGTCACGGACATTCACTTTCACGAGGTGGGAACCATGGATGCGGTGGCGGACATCACGGCGGTATGCGTGCTGATGGACAGACTTGCGCCGGATCAGGTCGTTGTGTCGCCTGTGCATGTGGGCAGCGGGCAGGTGAAGTGCGCCCACGGGATTCTGCCCGTGCCTGCGCCGGCGGCGGCATATATATTAAAGGACGTGCCGATTTACGGCGGGGAGATTCGTGGAGAACTCTGCACGCCGACAGGGGCGGCGCTGCTCAAATATTTTGCCAGCCGCTTCGGGGCGATGCCTGTTATGCGCACCCTTGTCATCGGCTACGGCATGGGAAAAAAGGATTTTCCGGCGGCAAACTGTGTGCGCGCGCTGCTTGGCGAGACGGACGGCGCGGGAGATACGGTGGCGGAGCTTGTATGCAATGTGGATGACATGACGGCGGAAGCAATCGGATTTGCGTCGGAGACGCTTCTTGAGGCGGGCGCGCTGGAAGTCTACACTGTGGCGGCGGGCATGAAGAAGTCCCGTCCGGGCACGGTGCTGCATGTGATGTGCGCGGAGTCCATGAAAGATAAAATGGTGGAACTGATTTTTAAGCATACGACAACAATCGGCATCCGGGAAAACATTTCCAGAAGATACACGCTGGCGCGCTCGATTCAGAGGGTGCAGACGCCTTACGGGGAAGTGCGGAAAAAAATCTCCGAGGGCTACGGCGTGACGCGGGAAAAATACGAGTACGAGGATCTGGCGCGAATCGCGCGCGAGCGAGGGCTGTCCATCCGGGAAGTGGAGGAATCCCTGTGAGAGCGCGGACGAAGGGACTGCTTGTGATGGCAGTATCGCTGGGTATTGGGATGCTGACGGCATGTGGAGCTGACAGTACAGGCGGTGCAGGGATGGAAAACAGGCAGGAAATGGAAACGCAGACAAATACAGAGACGACAGACGGAGGAGAGGATGCAGATTCACAGACGGAACAGAGTACCCTCATCTACGGCAGCGGTGACTACACCCGCATCAATCCGGCGCTGGATGAGCACGGCGAAATTAATCTGCTGCTCTTTGACGGGCTGACCGCCCACAACGGGAAGAACGAGGTCGTGCCCGGACTGGCGAAAAGCTGGGAATTTGACGAGACGACATGCACATATACCTTTCATTTGGAGGAGGGTGTTACGTGGCATGACGGGGAACCTTTTACGGCGAAGGATGTGAAGTTCACGATCGAGACGATCATGGATCCGGAAAACGCTTCCGAGAACGCGCCAAATTACGAGGACGTGGAGGAGATTACGGTGGCGGACGACCATACGGTTTCCTTCCGGCTCTCCGCGCCGAACGTGGCATTTCTTGATTATATGACCATGGCGGTGCTTCCCGAACATTTGCTTGTGGGGGAGGATATGCAGACATCAGATTTTTTCCGCGCGCCGGTGGGAACAGGACCGTACAAGATGGAAAGCTGGGACATGGGGCAGGCGATAGTGCTGACGAAAAACGAGACCTATTTCCGGGGGACGCCCCATATCGACAGGGTAATTTTTAAGATTGTGACAGACGACAACGCGAAAACGCTGCAGATGGAGGCGGGAGAACTTGATCTGGCGCTTTTGCCTCCGAAAGCGGCACAGACGTTTGAGGATCGGGAGGAATATGTCTGCTATCATATGCAGACTTCCGATTACAGAGGGATTCTCTTCAACTTTAACAATCCGTACTGGCAGGAAAACAGGGATATCATTCCCGCTATTTGCTATGCGATAGACAGGCAGGCAATTGTTGACGCAGTGCTGCTGGGACAGGGAATGCCCGCCTACGGTCCGCTTCAGCGCAATATTTACAATAATGAGAACGTGGAGCATTATGACTATAACCCGGAAAAAGCGGCGGAAATTTTGGAGTCTGCGGGATGCGTCAAGGGGAAGGACGGCATTTATACGAGAGACGGGGAACCACTCTCTTTTGTGATCAGCGTGGGAGCGGGCGATCAAGTGCGGGCGGACATGGCGCAGGCGGCGGCACAGCAGATTCGGACAATTGGAATTGACTGCAGTGTGGAGATACCGACGAGGGTTGACTGGAATGGTCAAATGGCGTATCTGATCGGCTGGGGCAGCCCCTTTGATGCGGACGACCATACCTATAAGGTGTTCGGCACGGGAAAGGGCGCAAACTACAGCGGTTATTCCAATGAGGCGGTGGACAGGTATTTGACGCTGGCGCGCAGCTCTGACGATTCGCAGGTGCGCGCTGAAAATTACGCCCGGTTTCAGGAGGAGCTGGCAAAGGATCCTGCGTATGCGTTTATCTGCTATATTGATGCCGACTATGTGGCGGACGCCTCGATTCAGGGCATATCGCCCGAAACGGTGATGGGGCATCACGGCGTGGGGATTTTTTGGAATATTTCCGAATGGACAAAGTGAGAAGAACTTCTAAAGCTTGGCAGCGTAGGCTGCCTCGCTAAGAAGTTCTATGTCTCACTTGAGAGAATGTCTGAAAAGCGACATTCTCTGTATATAACGGAGGCTGGTGGAATGAATTTGCTGGATGTCGAAAACTTGTCGGTCAGTTTTTACAGACCGGAGGGGGAAATTGAGGCTTTGAAAAACGTCAGTTTTTCCCTGCGGGAAGGGGAAATTCTGGCGGTGATGGGGGAGACCGGCTGCGGGAAAAGCGTGCTGTGCAAAAGTATACTGAAACTTCTGCCGGATATCGCGAAAGTCAAGACGGGACATATTTTTATCAGGGGAGTGGAGATCACCGATTATTCGGAAAAGGAGATGCGGAAGCTGCGCGGCAGTTTTTTCTCCATGGTATTCCAGAACCCCATGACAGCGCTAAACCCGTGTATGTCCGTGGGCGATCAGATTGCCGAGGCGGTGGGTCTGCGGCAGCTGCGGCTTTCTAAGAGGGAGCGCAGACAGAGAGCGGCGGAGCTGATGCGGCTGGCAGGTTTGGATCATCCTGAGGAAAGGGCGAAACAGTACCCTTTTCAACTTTCAGGGGGCATGGCGCAAAGATGCGTGATCGCGATTGCATTGGCGGCAGAACCTTCTGTTCTGTTTGCGGACGAGGCAACCACGGCGCTTGATGTGACGGTGCAGGCGCAGATTTTGGATTTATTTTTGGAACTGAGGGAAAGACTTGGCATGTCCATAGTCCTTGTCACGCATAGTCCGGGGGTGGCGGTGAGGGCGGCTGACCGTGTGGCTTTGATGAAAGACGGGGAGCTTTTCAGGATCGGGGATATGGAGGAAATTATTGAGGATATTGTACATAAACAAAATGTTATATCATGCAGGTAAATTTGTGCTGAGTGTTTTTGCCCTGTCGGTTCTTGTATTCACTATTTCCCGGCTGGCGCCGGGCGATCCGCTCTATGCTTATTACGGGGAGCGGGTGGAGAAAATGAGCGTGGAGGATCAGGAACAGGCGAGGGAGAGGCTGGGGCTGCACGAACCGATCGTGACGCAGTACGCGCGCTGGCTGGAAGGGGCGCTTCACGGCGATTTCGGCATTTCCTATCAGTATAAGACGGACGTGAAGGAAGTGATCGCCGCGAGAATCGGGAATACCCTTCTTCTGGGTGGCTTGGGATTTCTTCTTATTTTTATGCTCGCGCTTTGGCTCGGGCTTTTCTGTGCGTGGAGGGAGGATCGGGCGGCTGACCGGATTATTTGCAGAATCGGCATGGTGACAAGCTGTATTCCCGAGTTCTGGCTGTCCCTGCTTTTCCTTCTCTTGTTTGCGGTGTGGCTCGGCTGGCTGCCGGGTTCCGGGGCGTATTCCGTGGGAGCGGAGGGGAGCGCGGCTGACCGGGCGGCGCACCTTGTTTTGCCGCTCTCCGTGGTGGTGCTGGGGCATCTGTGGTACTATGCGTTTCAGGTTCGCAACAGGCTGCTGGAGGAGGTGCGGGCGGATTATGTGCTGTTGGCAAGAATGAAGGGACTTAGCGGGAAACAGGTATTGTACCGGCATTGCCTGCGGGGAGCGCTGCCTTCCTATCTGAGTATGATGGCTGTGGCGCTGCCGCATATCCTCGGCGGCACCTATGTGGTGGAAACCGTGTTTTCCTATCCGGGCATCGGCACCTTGGCATATGAGAGCGCCAGATATCAGGATTACAATCTGCTGATGGTAGTGAGCCTGCTCACGGGAACGCTGGTGATTTTCTGCAATACGATCGCCCAGATCGCCAATGAGCGGATCGATCCAAGGATGCGCGTGCGAGATACGGCTGGCAGCGGGGAGGTGGGAAGCCTATGAAAAAGAAATTCCCGAGGTTTTCGCTGCTTATATTGACTGCTGTAGTCATTTTGTGCTTTGCCTGCGAACTTTTTCTGACAAAAGATCCGGCTTACATGGATCTGGCGCACTGCAATGAGGCGCCGGGAAAGGAATTTTTATTCGGCACGGATGCTATGGGACGCGACATTTTTTCCATGATTTGGTACGGGGGCAGAATTTCTCTTGCCATCGGTTTTTTTGCAACCCTAATCTCTACGGCACTGGCAGTTCTTGTGGGGAGCGCGGGCAACTGTATGCCCGTCTGGGCGGACGGGATTTTAATGAGAATGACAGAGCTTTTTCTGAGCGTTCCGGGGCTGCTTCTCACGGTTTTTCTGCAGGCAGTTTTCGGCAGGGCAAATGTGTACAGTCTGTCCGTTGTGATTGGGCTGACGGGCTGGATGAGTATGGCTAAAGTGGTGCGCGCGGAAGTCCTGCAGCTTAGAAATACGGATTATGTGCTGGCGGCAAAGTGTCTCGGCGGCGGTTTTTTTCATGTACTGTTCCGGCACTTGGCACCCAATTTCTTTCCGTCCGTTCTGTTTATGGCAGTTATGAATGTGAGAAACGCGATCGTGGCGGAGTCCACGCTGAGTTTTATGGGACTGGGTCTTCCGGTGGAGGAGGTTTCATGGGGCAGTATGCTCTCCCTATCGGAAAATGCGCTCCTTTCCCGCTCGTGGTGGATCATATTGATTCCCGGCGCTTTTTTGGTAGGAACCCTGTTCTGCCTTACAAATCTCGGCGATTATATGAGAGGGAATGCGAATAGAAGGCACAGTAATCTGGGATGTGAAAAAATGATTAAAAAAATCTGAACCGATTGTAAAATAATTATTAAAAATGAGAAAGAATGTGGTATAATAAAAATGCAACCATTATCTTTAATAACTTAGATGAATATACTGCTTTATTGCAAATCGTTTTCTGCTAGTCCTTTTACAGTTATCTATTCGATTTTGTTCTATTCCGAGTCTGTTTGTCTATCTTATTAATCCAACATGTGAACGGGGGAAAACTTCATGGAAAGGAAAAAGGACGACAGTGCGGAGAAGGTTTCGCGCGTAAAAAAGGACAAAAATGACGGTCAATTTATCGGCATAGGGGAAAAAATTTCAAAGCGATTTGGCAGGGTTATTATGATCTGCTGCATTGTTCTGGGAGTGATAACATCGGTTTTGAGCTATATTTCTTCGATCAGCGCAGTATCGGAGACGATCAATAATACGTCTGATGTGGCGGCAAATTATGTTTCCGCTGCGCTGCAGGAATTTGTAGCGATTGCTTACGAGACGGGCAGTATCGCACGACTCGCTGATCCGGAGAAAACGGTGGAAGAAAAGAAAGCTATTTTAGATCAGAGGATTAAGGATCATAATTTTGACGGCGGATATCTGATTGACAGTAGTGGCGTGGATGTCATTACAGGGCAGAACCTTTCGGACAGAGTATACTTTAAAGAAAGCATGAAGGGAAATACCTATATTTCCACGCCGGCTTACAGTGAGGTGACAGGTAAAGTATCATATGTGGTATCTGCGCCTCTGTGGGAGGGCGGTATTCCCGGGACAACGCCGGTGGGCGTCATTGCCTACGTGCCGAACGGTGAGTTTTTGAATGATATCATGCGTTCCATAAAGGTCGGTGAGGGCGGCACCGCTTTTATGCTGGATAAGAACGGCATTACGATCGCGGATCTGGATTCCTCGCTGGTGGGCGTGGAAGACAGCATTGCCCTCGGCGATACGAATCCCAAGCTGAAGAAATACAGCGCCATCTGTAAAAAGATGGTTACGGGGGCAAACGGAACGGGTACATACAGTTATGGCGGCAAGACGAAAGTGGTGGCATATTCCCCGGTTCCCGATACGGACGGCTGGAGTATCGGCGTAGCGGCGGTGAGAAACGAATTTCTGAGAATGTTTTTTATTTCGCTTGTGCTTACGGTTCTTTTCGTAGTGGCATTTACGGTGTACGGCATCAAAGTCGGTGTAAAACTGGGCAGAGCAGTTGCCGCACCGCTTGCCAAGGCGGTAGACAGGCTTAAGCTTCTGGCAGAGGGAGACATTCATTCCGAAGTGCCGGAGCCGACTGAAAACGACGAAACGAAAATCCTGCTGGATTGTCTGTCGGAGACAATGCAGGATCTGAATACGATTATCACCGATATCAGCAGTGATCTGGCGGAGCTGGCGGACGGCAACTTTATGATCAATGTGGATGAGACGTACAAAGGGGACTTTGCACAAATCAGCGATTCCTTCCGGGATATTGTCGGATCGCTCAGCGCTGCGCTGGGAGAAATTGATTCCAATGCGGAAAGCGTCAGAAAGGGCGCAACGGATCTGGCGGGCGCATCCCAGCTTTTGGCGGAGGGCGCGACTGATCAGGCGAGCGCGATTGAAGAGCTGACGGCGACGATGACGGATATATCGGAAAAGATTCATACCAATGCCGAGAATGCATCGAAAGCCAAAAAGGTAGTGAACGGTATGAATGATCAGGTGAGCGAGAGCAATGCCCAGATGAAACAGAGCACGGAAGCAATGGAAAGAATCAGGGAGGCTTCTGATAAGATCGCTGAGATCATCAGCAGCATTGAAGAGATTGCGTCCCAGACGAACCTTCTCGCACTGAATGCTTCTATCGAGGCGGCTAGAGCGGGCGAGGCAGGGAAAGGCTTTGCGGTGGTTGCCACGCAGGTCGGTACGCTTTCCGAGCAGAGCAGCGAAGCGGCGAAGAATACAAAACAGTTGATCCAGAATGCCATTCAGGCAGTGGATGATGGAACTAAACTGGCAAATTCCACGGCGGAATCGCTGCTGCTTGTGGTTGAGAATGCAAAGACAGTGGGCGAGGCGATCGATGAGATAGCGATAGCTTCTGAGGAGCAGGCGGATGCGACGGCACAGATCACGGAGGGCGTCAATCAGATTGCGCAGGTTGTGGAATCCAACTCCGCGACTTCCGAGGAGAGTGCGGCGGCTTCACAGGAACTGTCTTCGCAGGCAGATCTGCTGAAAGAACTGGTTGACAGGTTCAAGTATCACGTTTAATCAAAGGTATACGGAAACGGCGGTGTCTGAGAAGGCGCCGCTTTTTTCATGGCCGTAAATTTATGGGTAAAGATATAAATGCCGCTGGTTTTAACGCGTAGTTTGTGTTATGATAATTGCATATGTCCGAAACATACCTGAAAGAAATGTTTCGGAATGGAGGGTAACATGAAGAAATTAAAAGGAAGCGGATTCTTCCGTGTCCTGTTTAAGATGAATGTACTGCCGATTATTCTTCTCACACTGGTGATTACGATTTTCAGTGCGATCCAGTTTGCCGCATCTATGAAAATAGAAGCGAAAAACGGGCTTGTGAATTTAAGCCGCACGGTAGTTACCTTGTATGATACGGTATACGAAGGCGATTATCATGCAATAGAAAAAGACGGCGACATGTATTTGATGAAAGGCGATCACACGCTGAACGATAATTTTGCGATTATCGATTCCATAAGAGAGGAAACGGGAGTTGACATTACCGTTTTTTATCAGGATACCCGTATCATTACCACGATCCGCACGGATGGCGGGGTGCGCGTGACCGGGACGAAGGCGAACGATACAGTTGTCAATGACGTGTTAAAAGGCGGACATGCTCAATTTTATTCTAGCACCATGGTGGAGGGTGTACGGTATTTTTCCTATTATGCACCGCTCTACGGCAATGACGGGACATGTATCGGCATGATTTTCCTCGGAAAGCCATCCACGGAGGTGGAACAGCTGGTGCTCAGTTCGCTCAGACCGAACATAGTTTTTGGCTTGCTGACGCTGCTGATCGCGTGTCTGGTGATCATCCGTTATTCCAGTGAACTTGTCACCGCGATCCGAAAAATGGAATTGTTTCTCGTTGCCATTACGAGGGGTGATCTCCACGAGGACTTTGATCAGGCTGTCTTGGAACGGAAAGACGAACTGGGGGAGATGAGCCGTTATCTGATCAAGATGCAGAAGTCGCTGCAGAAGCTTGTGGAGCAGGATATTCTGACCGGTTTATATAATCGTCGGAGCGGGGAGAAACTTTTGAAGAGAGTCTGCGCAAATTACACGAAGGATGGAACGCCGTTCTGCGTTGCCATCGGCGACGTGGATCATTTTAAAAACGTCAATGACACATACGGACATGAATGCGGGGATGTGGCGCTTACAGAACTTTCCTCCCGGATGAAAGAGCACATGCGCGGGCATGGCTTTGTGGCGAGATGGGGTGGTGAGGAAATGTTGCTCGTGTATGACGGCGTGCACTTGGACACGGCACACGCCTACATGCAGGAGCTGCTGGAGACAATCCGCACCAAGCCCGTTGTATACGGGGATGTGAAACTGAACATCACAATGACCTTTGGTCTCACCGAAGGAAACGGCGATAAAATCGAGCACATCGTCCGGGACGCGGACGAAAAGCTGTATCAGGGGAAAAACAGCGGCAGAAATCAGATCGTGGTCTGAAAAATTCTAGCATTTGCCGTTTACTGCTTTTTCTGGTTCCGCCGGTTCCTAGTGAATGTTATGAGAAAAAAGAAGAACAAAGCGCCGACGGATACTCTGGTAAACACTTCCGCGACCTGTTCGCTCAGAGTGACGGACAGGATCATGCGCACCGCGATAATTCCTACCATAGCTGCTACTGCAATAAATGCCTTTTTCATAGTTTGATATCTCCTTTTGTTGTCGTATTTTGAGGTGTTTTGCTTTCTGGATTAAGGATATCAAATATGGGAAAAGGCATCCATTGATGTAGCTTACATTTCGGAATCGTAACTTACATTTGTGTAAGGTTACATGTTTTTTGTCTGTCATGCATTTCTTTACGGGCGTTATCTGCTTGTGACATACTCATGCATCTGTTTTACCAGATAATGATTTACCGGCATTTTTTCGGTGGTGATATAGCCGGACGGCGCGTCGATCAGCATCGGTATGCGGTTTGTCAGCGTGGCGCAGGTCAGCTCCACCGTTGCCGGACGGTTTACCACGATTGTCGTATCCGGCTCGCCCTCTAACGTCCACTCGTTCCTGTCCATGTCTTCCGGACCGTACACATAGCCAAGACACCGGGTTTCCAGCGTGATTCCCTCCTCCGTTTCAGTTGTTACAACGGCGGACATGCCGGTGGCGTCCCCCGCTTTGATTGTCATGCCGAGGGTACCGGATTTCAAATCTTCCTTGTAGGTGAGCGGAATACACTCCTGCGTCTGGGAGACAATGTGCAGTCCAAGCTGACTGCAGAGCCACCCGTTCTGGTTCCACATATAGGAAGGTTCGATCACACCGTCAATGATCAGTTTTTCGGTTTCCTTGTAGGATAACCCATTATATTTGCCGATCTGTTTTTCAAACTCTTCCACCGAAAGTCCTGCGCCGTGTCCCTCAGCAAGCGCGATGCCGTAGTCTTCCACATTATAGCTGCTGCTGCCGACGATTCTTTTTAAATGATGAATCGAACCGGCAAGCGTTGTGATAAGCGAACCCCAGTACATATCCGGGTAGCCGCTGCCGCAGAGCGCGCAGTTGTTTGCCTTTGCCAGCGCGTCCAGTTCTTTTGTAATCTCGTGCGATGAGTTCCACGGATACAGGGATTCCTCGCAGGTGGAAATGGCGTTTACGCCGTTTTTGGCGCACACGGTAAAGGCGTCTTTCACGTCGATCATGGTGGAGCGGGTGGCGATGATGCAGACGTCAGGCTTTCGTTCGCTTAAGATTTTGTCAGCGTCTTTTGCGTCGGAAACTTTGATGCCGACATGGTCTGAACCCATAATTTCTCCGATATCTTTGCCGATTACGGCGGGATTCATGTCAAATGCCGCGACCAGTTCCGCGCCTTTTTCTAATACATAGCGCATTAGGTATACGCTCATCTTTCCGCAGCCGTATTGGGCGATTTTTATTTTTCTGTTCATGAGGTGCCTCCTTTTTGAAAATGAATTTTTCGTATTGTTTGATCAATGCTATTATTATGATCCGATTCGGACGATGATAACCCACTAAAATATGCCGTTGCAACGCAAAGTTGCGGAAATGCCACAACAAAATGATAGACATTTTTTGCAGGTTTGCTATGATAAATCGGAAGCAGGAGACGGAAGATGGAAAAATAAGTCTGTGATGTTTCGGAAGGGAGGAAAAACATGACATTTGGAGAAAAGCTTTATAAACTGAGGAAGGCACAGGGATTTTCCCAAGAGGCGCTGGCTGAAAAACTGCATACGAGCAGACAGGCAGTCAGCAAGTGGGAAAATGACAACGGCTATCCCGAAACGGAAAAAATTATTCTGATCAGTAAGCTGTTTCAAGTATCTCTGGATGATTTGCTGATGGAAGAGAGGGAGATGGGCGCCGCGTATGACAGCGCAGGCGAAGATACGGAAAATCGGCGCATTGAAAAAGGAAAAGAAAAGAATGGATATTATATAAACAGGGAAACGGCAAACGGGTTTCTGCTCTATTATAAAAAGAAGTTTTTATGGATAGCGGCGGCATGCGGTCTTATTGCGGGCTGCAACGCGGTATCCTATGGCTCGACGGAGCCCGGATTTTATGAACTGACGTTGCAGCCGCTTCTGGCTGTGGTGTCGGGCATCACGCTGCTGTCTGTTGTGCTTTATGTTATCTTGAAGCAGAATCCTTACAGAAATCTCAGAAATAGGGAACTGATTTTTGCGGAGGATGTGAGAAGAGAACTGCAGGATGAGTTTTCCAAAATGAAAAAAGTATTGCTGGCGGGCATTGTGGTATGTCTGGCAGCTGTGGGGATAGACGAAATGTATTTTGCGCGTGATCTCAGTATCACAGCGGAGGCATTACAGCTTTTAAGCGAAGCGCAGATACTGCGCGACAATGTGCTCTATATATTGCTGGCAGGCGTCTGCGTTTTTGTCATGGTTTTCTGCGCGGGTGTGTACTGGTCTTACTCGGTATTGCTCAGAAACCAGTAAAATCCAGTTTTATGCAAAGGAATAGGAAGAAGGATGACGTACTTGCAGTTTATAAAAAGGCGTGGGGTGAATATGGCTGATTATTCAATGGCATCCGACGACCGAAACAGGTTCCTAATGCTCCTTACTTCGCAAGGAACCTGTGCTTCTGGCATACTTGGCGGCTAAAATTGAAAGACTCACTATCCATATGAGTAACCCAATAATAATTACGTTTATGTTCAAACTGTCCGTGTTAACAATCTGCAGCTTTACAATCATTGCGGCTGCCAGATTATTACTTACATGAAAAATAATTGGGAAAACAATATGTTTCTTTTTAGCATATACATAACCATAAATGCAAGCCGGAATAAAAACAAAGGGCGCTGTCCATCCATGCATGATTGAGAAGAGGAAAGCACTGATTATAATTCCTGTTTTCATATTACTAAAACGGGAAAATATATTCATTAATGTTCCTCTGAATAGAAGTTCTTCACATACTGGCATGAGTAAAATGGTTGCAGTCATCATGCCAAAAGAGTGATACAATTTATTGTATATTTCAATTGTCATTCCTCTCGGAAGTCCTCTTTGTAGAAAAGGCATAGTAAATTCAAATGAAAAAAACAAGCATGACCCAAGCGACGCCATTACAATTAACAGCAAATCAATGAAATCCTTTTTGTATGATATCTTTTCTCCCGCGTTAAACTTTACTTTATATTTTTTCTTTAGTAGTAACGTTAAAAGGCACATTAAAAAATAGGATACTGTAATACCGAGCAAATGTGCGCTTACTGCTGTCAACGGACCTGTTATGAGTAGAATCACGCTATATACAATTGATGGCATTACATATATTACGAGTAAAACGATAGAAATGACAGCTATAATTTTTTGCATATCTATTGCCCCTCAATATATTTTTTCTTTGACTATATATTATACCAGATATGGGGATGCAAATCAGTAAAATCAAATTTTGCAATATGTGATTGTGGAATAATATGGGTGAGGGTATAATGAATATAGATAAGCGATGGGCAAGGGATTTGAAAAGATGCTTGCATGACAGGGGGCGTATCGTGGGAAAGATTATTTTATATCATGGCAGTCCGGATGAAACGGTAACGCCGAAATTCGGACTGGGTGAGGAAAAGCACGATTACGGAAAAGGGTTTTACCTTACGGAAAGTTTGGAACTTGCGAAAGAATGGGCGGTTTACCGTCCGAACGCTTCAAACGGCTGGGTGCATGAATTTGAACTGGACACAGATGGGCTGAACATACTGGATTTTCAGGAGCATAGCGCCCTGACGTGGCTGGCTGAGTTGATGAAGCATCGTGATGCGGCAGATTCTAAACGATATCGCATATTATCAAAACAATTTATTGAAAAATTTGGTATATCAACGGATGAATATGATGTAATCAAGGGGTGGAGAGCTAACGCATCATATTTCTACATCGCCAAGTCTTTTGTTCGCGATGAAGTAGATATAGACATTTTGGAGGAATTGCTGGCACTCGGCGGGTTAGGCATTCAGTATTGCATCAAAACGGAACGGGCGTACAAAAAGCTATCCGAGCATTTTGATGCAGTGCAGTCTGTTGCATTTACAGAGTTTAATGAAAAGTACAATAAACGTGATACATGGGCGCGTGAGAACATGCGAAAGTTGATTGACTCAGACCGGAACCGTGTAACTAAGGTGTTCAGTACATTACTCTGAAAAGTGAGGTGAGCGGTATGGGAGCCTATTCCAAAGCATATTTGGATGAGATAATCGAGAATCAGGGAAAACTGTTTGATTATGTGGCAGTAACTTATCCCGATATGGATACCGAGGATTTTATTTGTTCCTATATGAAAAGCAACACAAGAAAATATGTGGACGAAGCACAGGCGTATGTCTGTACGATGGATGCACAGACTTTGTGGAAGTATTTTCTGCATACAGATCGGTATGAACTGAAAAAAGGAACAGCGATGGGGGGATTTATGCCAGACTGGATTGGCGAATTTTATGCCTATTATCAATGGCAGTACAATATTCCGAGTGCTGAGGTTATTGAGAAAGTGCCGCTTGTATATTTGAAAAAAGCGTACGCCGGTCTGCATGACTTGGAATTGGAACTTGCCGTAAGAAAAGTGGGGATTGCATGAATCATATCATTTGTTTTCACAACCCAGATGAGGAATACGGATATTTAAGTAATTGGTATCCTTCCTTTTTTACGATAGATGGGATAGCCTTTTCATCTGTGGAACAGTTTATGATGTACCGCAAAGCGATTTGTTTTCACGACAATAATATAGCTGCCCAAATCCTTGAAACGGACGATGCCGCCCATATCAAGGATTTGGGACGGCGTGTATCAGGGTATGATGAGAACATTTGGTATGGCGTACGGCAGCTTGTTGTTTATGAGGGATTGCTGGCAAAATTTTCGCAAAATACGAAGCTGAAGGAACAACTGAAAGCTACAGGAAATGCTATTTTAGCGGAGTGTGCCGTAAAAGATCACATATGGGGTATTGGGTTGTCAATGAACGATTCAGACAGGTATGACCGGGAGAAATGGAAGGGGAAAAATCTGCTCGGATATGCCTTGATGATGGCGCGGGACAGGGTGCGATAAGGAGATTAATATAAAAACGGTTATTGAGGAGAATCATTAATATGACAGATGAAATTTTATCTTTGCAACAAAAAATTAAAAGTCTCCAAAATGAAAATCAGTATCTAAAATCCCTGCTCGATCAAGCGGGGATTTCTTATCATGTGCCTGACGAAACGAAAAGTATGGCTTTATTTGAACCCGATCAGGGGGCGAGGATCATCCCCAGAGAGATTACCGATCATGATGCTAATCTGTTTTTCAGTATGTTCTGGGGGCGCACGGATGTGTATGCCAAACGCACCGTCAAAAAATCCACCGGAGAAGCCAATTATTATACACAGTGTTATAATTTTTGGAAGTCGGGCTGTCCAAGAATGAACGGCGGTAAGATCAGATGTCAGGATTGTAAAAGACAGGCATATAAAAAGCTGGAGAAGCAGCAGATTATGGCACATTTAAAAGGTGTATCGGAAGATGCGACAGATGTAATAGGCATTTATCCGCTGTTGGAGGATGATACATGCAGATTCCTGGTATTTGATTTTGACAACCATGAAAAGAATGCAGCAAAATGCGATTTTGCTAATACGGATGATACTTGGAAAGAAGAAGTAGACTCTCTGCGTGAAATCTGTGTCATTAATGGAATAGACCCTCTGGTGGAGCGGTCGAGATCAGGACGCGGCGCGCATCTGTGGATCTTTTTTCAGAAGAAAGCAGAGGCTTCTCTGGTCAGAAAATTTGGGGATGCTCTGTTGAGAAAAGGGGCAGAGTCTGTCAATATGAAATCCTTTCGCTTTTATGACAGAATGCTGCCGATGCAGGATCATCTTTCGCCGGGCGGTGTCGGAAACTTGATTGCACTGCCACTGCAGGGACAGGCTCTCAAAGAGGGAAACAGCGCATTTGTGGACGAGAACTGGAACACATACCCGGATCAGTGGAAAGTATTGTTAAGTAAGCCAAAACTTTCTAAGGAGTTTATGGAAGACAAGATAAAAGAATGGAAAACTGCCATGTCAAATGAGGCGATAGAGATCAATGAGATATTGGAGCAGGACGGAGAAAAACCGTGGGATAGGACGAGAGATTTTCTGAGGTGTGATGTACATGGAGAGCTGCGGATTACTCTGGCGGATGGCATTTATATTTCTGCAGAAAATCTGGCACCGAGAATCCAGAACAGGATACGGGAATTGGCGGCATTTTGCAATCCTGCTTTTTATAAGAATCTGGCGATGGGACTGTCTAATTTTGCAAATGCCAGATACATTTATCTCGGCAGGGATGAAGGCGGGTATATCAGAATTCCGAGAGGTTTGCTGGAAGAGGTAACTGCCAGATGCGATAAAGCAGGAATTGTAAATCAAATTTGCGATGAGCGCTGTCTTGGAAACGAGGTTCGGGCAACATTTCAGGGACAATTGAAAGAATCCCAGCTTTTAGCAGTGGAAGCCATGTTAAAACATGAGACGGGGATACTCCATGCTGCAACTGCGTTTGGAAAAACGGTTGTCTGCTGTAATATGATTGCGAGGGAAAAAGTGAATACACTGATTCTATTGCAATCTTCGGCATTGATAGAACAGTGGAAAAACGCCATAGAAACTTTTCTGGTCATAGATGAGGAACCGCCCGAATATGAGACGCCGACCGGGAAGAAAAAACGAAGGAAAAGCGTGATAGGCAGGCTGCAGGGGGCGCATGACTCTACGACAGGAATCATTGATATTGCTATGGTCGGCTCTCTGTGCAAAAAGGGTGAATTTCACCACCGATTGAAAGAGTATGGCATGGTAATCGTGGATGAATGTCATCACGCCGCATCTGATACCTTCGTGGAAGTATTACAGGAGGTGCGGGCAAAATACGTGTATGGCGTGACGGCGACGCCGCTTCGCAGCGATGGATTAGAGAAGATTAACTATATGCTCCTTGGTCCAGTCAGATATCAGTTTACAGCGAAAGACCGGGCAAAAGAACAAGGGATTGCGCATCTGGTATATCCGAGATTTACGAGAGCAGTTGCACCAAGATTTCGCCAGGAAAACATGCACCCGAATGAAGCTTATACAATCCTCAGAGAGAATGAAGACAGGGACAATTTAATCATCACTGATGTCATGAAGTGCATTGCAGAAGGACGGACACCGGTCATCCTTTCCAGATACGTTGACCATTCGCGAAAGCTGTATGAGAAATTAAAGAATTGCGCGGACGAAGTATTTCTGCTTTCAGGAGAGAACTCGAAAAAGCAGCACCACGCTGTTCTGCAGCAAATGACGCAAGTGGCGGCTGATAAAAGTATGATTCTGGTGGCAACGGGAAAGCTGATCGGAGAAGGCTTCGATTATGCGAGGCTGGATACGTTGATCATGGCAATGCCTGTTTCCTGGAAAAGTGTGGTAGAGCAGTATGCGGGGCGCTTAAATCGGGATTATGAAGGAAAAGAAAGTGTGATTATTTACGATTATGTGGACAGCCATATCTCCATGTTTGAAAAGATGTACCATAAGCGACTTAAGGCGTATAAACAGATTGGCTATGACATCTGCACAGGAAATGCTGTAGAAAAACAAAATGCTGGTGCGATATTTGATATTGATACTTATGCGGAAGTATACAGAAAGGATTTGCTGGAATCGAATGAGGAGATCATCATAGCAAGCCCGGTAATCAGCGGACCTAAGATTGAGGAGCTGATTCAATTATTAAAGCCTCAGCAGGAAAAGGGTGTTCGGATAAGAATTGTTACGTGGAAAGCGGACAGCTATGGATTTGGTGACAGTGCATATTGGATGGAGCTTCACGAGAGAATGCGCAGTAATGGATTTGAAATGAATCTTGTGGAGGATTACTGCCAGCATTATTGTATCGTAGACCGAGAAGTGGTCTGGTATGGGAGCATGAATTTTCTCGGAAAGGAAGACAGCGAAGATAATCTGATGCGCGTTTGCAGCAAGGATATTGCTGCGGAATTGCTGGAGCTTACATTTGGGAAATAAGAATTGATGAAAAAGCATGATTGCAATGGGTAGAAAATATTTTCCCATGACTTTGTTGTGGAAGAGGTGACAGTAACGGTTATCAGGATATAAAAGATAGAATGTACTGGCAGGCTATTATGAGTCGTATGAATAAATAGGTAGATTAAGGCTGTGATGTGTGAATCACAGCCTTTTAGGATATAAGCCCATATTGTGTGTGCAAAATTGGCAATCAGGCTGTAGTTTATTGCCAGTCTCAATAAAACTGTGAGAGGCATGTTTTATGCTAAAACGAATATTAACAGTTGGTATGCTGCTTGCTTTTTCGCTTTTTTCTTAGAGAATGATTCTGCAAAAAAAGTGTTTTGGATTATCTTTAATATAAGATATTGTTGCATATGAGAGTTTAGATCGAATCAAGTTAGACACGGGGAGGCGTTCAGCGCTTTTTGTTAGAAATGATAATGAGGTAGATTTAAAAGGGGTTTTTGGAAAAATCAAGATCAGTGAGGAAATCTCAGAAAACTTGCCGTTGCTGTCTTATCTTGGGATAACTTATAAGAAGAACGAGATTATTTCTGATGTGATTCGGTGGTTTGAGGATTCTATTGATTTTTTAAATTACGGAAATTCAAGACAGGAGCTGCGAACAGCAATAGCGAAGACAGATGATGTAAAAAAACTTGTGTTCGATATGATTCATGAGATGGCTTTAGACATTGAGGATTTTCACATTGAGGAAAAAGATGAAAACCATATAGAGGTTTATACCAGGCATATTGTAAATGGATATAGTACGGAATTAACTTTGTCAGAGGAATCCAGTGGAACAAAGAAATTGTTCGGCTTACTGCCTTTTATTGCAAAAAGTCTTGTCGCGGGGACAACATTAGTTATTGATGAACTGGATGCAAAAATTCATCCGGTATTGCTACGGTATGTAGTCATGCTATATAATAATATGGAGGTTAACAAGAACGGCGCGCAGTTAATCTTTACTTCGCATGATTTGTCAACTATGAATAATGATATATTCCGCCGGGATGAGATCTGGTTTGTGGCAAAGGGAAAGGATCAAAATTCTAAACTTTATTCGCTGGTTGAGTTTAAAAATACAAAAGGGGAATCCGTCCGCATGGATGCTAAATATGATAAGCAGTATTTAGAGGGCAAGTATGGCGCAGATCCATATCTGAAAAAGATTATAGATTGGAGTGAGGTCAACGCCTAAGAAGGTCGGAACGACTCAGTGGAGAAAACAGCGGCGTAAAGAATATCTGGAGAAAAAGGAATACCGCTATATATCTTTTGTGAGGGTGAGCAAACGGAACCGCTATATTTTAAAGGATTTAAACGTTTGATAGAGGATAATCCGATTTATAAGGATATGGTTCTGATTGAACTTGAATCTTGCGCCGCGGAGACCATGCGGGTCATTGGTATGTCGGAACGGATTATAGAGGAAAATAAGGGAAAGATGCCAGCGGATATTGCGCCGGGGACGAAGGTGTATGAGCTGGTAGAGGAACTGGCGAGGTATTTGTCGGAGGATATGACGGATCATTTTTTATAAACTGCCAGTTATTTAGGAGAAAGTGAGGGCTAATTTGAAGAATTCCAGAGAAAAAAATTATGAGTTGATGAAATTGTGTTTGTATCTTATTTCACTATGGATTTTGTTTTTTATGCTTATAGTATTAAAGATAGATGTTTCTTCAATTCCATTTAAAATTAATGTAAGCAACGTAGCACTTTTTTTGAGTGGTAATCGGATTTCCTGCATATGTATAGCGTTTATTATCATGGGTGGAATAGGATATTGGTGGTTTGCAGATTCTCTAAACAATGCAAAGAGTTTACCTGTTGAAATATTGAGGTGTGAGAGTGTTAATTATGAGAATCTGTCATTTTTGGCGACATACATTATACCGCTAGTGTGTTTCCCAATGGAAACAGATCGAGAAGTTTTTGTTATGTTTGCTGTAATTGTGATTATTGGATGTATTTTTGTTAAAACAAATTTGTATTATACCAATCCATCACTGATCCTTCTCGGTTTTAACGTATACAAAGTGAAAACAGATTCGAAAAAAGTATTTCAGCAGGGAATTGTAATTGTAAAGGGAAAAGTAAGCGAAGGAGAAAGCATTAAATATTTACCATTAAGTGATAATGTATATTTTGGGAGGAAAGTTGAGAATGCAAATACGAAAGATAAAAAATGAAATTGAAGAAATGCTAGGAGAAGAGCTTGGAATTATGCTTTATGCAGTTTTAAGGTCTGAAGAAGGAAAAATAATTAAATTTGTAAATATTGCAGATGAAGAAGATGATACGGATAATACGTCATCAGATTTATTAATTGGATTTACGGATATAATAAGAAATAAATTTGCGGTATATAATGAAGACGATGAAGTTATAAAACTTTCATCAGCAGATGAAAGAAAAAATGCATTATATTATTATGATTTGGATGAACTTCCATTGGAAATGGAGAAGCTAAAAGAAATATCTAATACATTAAATATCGGAGAAATATTTAATTTTAGGGCTGATAGTTTAAACCAAATTATAGCTCTTATAGTGGTTATTGGGAATGAAAACCATAATTTGATTATGTATAAACGGCAATATCCTGTTAATCTTTTAAACAGAGACCGATATATGTTAACACCCATTCCTCATAAAAATAGGATGAAAAGGTTTGATCAGGATATTTTACGGGTTGATTTTAATTATCAATTCTTTTTGTGGAATGATGTAGTATATATTTCTGATATAGAAAAAATGGAAAAAATATGTTCGTTTCATGATATTGTTATAAATGAAGCGCGGACTAGTATACAAAAAATAGAAGAAATGAATATACTGGACAATGTTGAAGTATTAAATGACGAACTTGATGATATTACTTTTGCACGCAAATTAACAAGAATATACAAAGATTCCAAAGTTCTTGGAAGAGTTAGTAATCAAGCTATTATTGAGTTCTCAATGCAACATCATTATTTTAAGAAGAATCCATTGAAGCTAACGGATTCCAAAGATAAATTTATTCTTGATACAAAAAGATCAAAAGAAACCTTTATAAAATTAATGAATGATGATTTATTAACATCCCAGCTCACAAATTTTGATTATGAGTCTCTGGCTAAGAACAATCTTTGAATGAACAAACAGTCATACCCCTTCAGAATACTTCATACAATGTAAAAAAGTATTCTGAGGGGTTTTCTCTTGAAGGATTATATCGAAGAGCGTGCGATGAACATTGCCAATTATATTATTGAAAACAATGCCACGGTGAGGCAGACGGCGAAGGAGTTTGGGATTAGTAAGAGTACGGTACATAAGGACGTAACCGAGCGTCTCACCCAGATCAATCCGTCACTCGCAGCCGAGGCAAGGAAAGTCTTGGACGTCAATAAATCTGAGCGGCATATTCGAGGCGGACTCGCCACCAGAGAAAAATATCTGCATCAGCATATGTGCTAGAGGAAAAAATGAGAGGCGCGAAAGAGGTGTGGAATCTCTTTACATTGTCACAGAATGGGCATAGAATAAAGTCATGGTCATGAAAAAGGACGAGGAAGGGCAATGCGCGCAAAGGAAAAACAACAGGGAACTATATACAGCAACAAAGCTCTCAGAAGCCTGATCCTGCCGCTTGTTATGGAGCAGCTTCTGGCTATTTTGGTGGGCATGCTTGACACCGTTATGATCTCCGGCGTGGGGGAGGCGGCGGTATCTGGGGTGTCTCTGGTGGATAACATCAACATTCTGGTGATCAATATTTTTGCGGCGTTGGCAACGGGCGGCGCTGTTGTGGCAGGGCATGCGCTGGGACAGAAAAATCAGGAGCAGGCGGGCAGATCTGCGTGGCAGATGATGCTTTTCCTGCTCTATTCCTCTGTGGCGATGACAATCCTGCTTCTGGGAGCGCACAAAGTCATTCTGCGTGCCATATTCGGGCAGGTGGAAGAGGCGGTTATGACAAGCGCGGTCACTTATCTGATTATCACGGGGCTTTCTATTTGCCCGCTGGCGCTTTACAATGGCTGCGCCGCGCTTTTTCGTGCTATGGGCAATTCGCGGACAACCATGTATATCTCACTTCTGATGAATTTGATCAATCTGGTGGGTAATGCCATTCTGATTTTCCTTTGCCAGATGGGCGTTGCCGGTGCGGCGATTGCAACGCTGGTGGCAAGGACGGTGGCAGCTCTTCTCATCTTCAGACTCATGTTTGATGGAAAGCGGGAAATTCATTTCCAGAAACGGCTGACCCTGCGAATGGATATTCCGCAGGTGAAAAAAATTCTCTACATCGGGATTCCAAACGGGCTGGAGAACAGTCTGTTTCAGCTTGGAAAAATTCTGCTTTTAAGCCTAGTGTCTACTTTTGGCACTTCTGCGATTGCGGCAAACGCGGTTTGCGGCACAATTACAAACTTTAACATTTTGCCGGGCATGGCGATTAATATGGCGCTTTTGTCGGTGGCTTCGTACTGTATCGGCGCAGGCGATTTTGGGCAGACACGGCTTTATACGAGAAAATTGATGCGTCTTACATGGTTGTGTACAAGTGCGGTATCGCTTATTATGATAGTGAGTGCGCCGCTCTTTTTGAAGATTTATCATTTGACGCCGGAAACGACTACACTTGCATTGCAGGTAATCCGCTATCATGCGGTTATGTGCATGGTGGCTTGGATTCCCTCCTTTACGCTGCCCAATACTCTGCGTGCGGCGGGGGATGTGATGTGGACGATGGCGATTGCCATTATATCCATGTGGGTTTTCCGAATCGGCACGGCATACTTTTTCAGTAATGTATTTCATCTGGGACTGATTGGTATTTGGATTGCCATGACTATTGACTGGATGTTCCGGGGAATTTGTTATGAGATCAGATATCATGGCGGAAAGTGGGAGAAAGCGATGGGAAAACGAGGAGGATGAGATGGAATATAGAATTGTTTTGCCGGAGGACACGGAAGACTTGGCAGCAGCTATGAAAAAAGCGTATTTGGACGAGCCCTGGAAGGAAAGTTGGATCGATGAGAAGGCGGTGAGGAGAATTCGGGGGATTATGAGCAATTTTGAATCCTTTGGAATTAAGGCGGTGGAAGCGGATGCAGTAGTGGGCGGGATACTCGGGTTTGTGGATCCCTATGCAGACGCAGATTTCTTTTTTGTGTCGGAGTTGTTTGTCGTGCCGGAATGGAAGAGGAAGGGAATCGGGAAAACGTTGCTGTCAGAATTGGAAAGGCACTTGAAAGAAAAAGGAATTAGGACGATGCAGTTAATTTCAATTTCATATAATCAGGATTTTTATGAGATGGCAGGTTATGCAAATGACTGTGTTTCTGTGCTGTATAAGGAAATAGAAACAGGAGAGCAGAGAAGAGGTTCCGTGGAAATCTGTCCTAATAGAGGAAATATTCTTTGACAAGGGTTTTGGGACTAACGTATAATAAAGGATGAAATTTGAGGGTTCACTGAGGAGACAGGAAGAATGCAAAGAGAAACAGTTATCATATTAGACTTTGGCGGACAGTACAATCAGTTGGTGGCGCGCCGCGTCAGGGAGTGTAATGTTTACTGTGAGATTTATTCTTATAAGACAGAACTGGCAAAAATACGGGAGATGAATCCGAAGGGCATTATTTTGACAGGTGGTCCCAACAGCTGTTATGAACCGGGAGCAGCGACCTGCTCTCCAGAACTTTTTGAGCTGGGGATTCCCGTGCTGGGTCTTTGCTACGGTGCACAGATCATGATGCAGGTGCTGGGAGGCAAGGTGGAGCAGGCACCTGTCAGGGAGTACGGAAAAATTAAGGTCATGGTGGATACCAACAGTAAACTGTTTCAAGATGTATCTCCGAAAACAATCTGTTGGATGAGCCATAACGATTATATTGCAAAGATTGCGCCGGGCTTTACGGTTTGTGCCCATACAGTCGACTGCCCTGTGGCGGCGGCGCAGAATCTGGACAAGAATTTGTACGCGATCCAGTTCCACCCGGAGGTTCTGCATACGGTAGAGGGCACGAAAATGTTATCCAACTTTGTCTATCACGTGTGCGGCTGTAAGGGCGACTGGAAAATGGATTCTTTTGTGCAGCAGTCTATTGAGTCAATCCGTAAAAAAGTGGGAGACGGAAGGGTGCTCTGCGCGCTTTCCGGCGGGGTGGATTCCTCCGTGGCGGCAGTGCTTCTTTCCAAGGCAATAGGAAATCAACTGACCTGTGTGTTTGTGGATCATGGTCTTCTTCGCAAGAATGAGGGAGACGAAGTGGAAGCGGTCTTTGGTCCTGAGGGGAATTATGACTTACGCTTTATCCGTGTCAATGCGCAGGAACGTTTTTATAAAGCGCTTGCCGGAGCGGAGGAGCCGGAGCAGAAGAGAAAGATCATTGGTGAAGAGTTTATTCGTGTCTTTGAGGAAGAGGCTAAGAAGATTGGCACGGTGGATTTCCTTGTGCAGGGAACGATTTATCCCGATGTGGTGGAGAGCGGTCTGGGCGGCGAGAGTGCGGTTATCAAGTCGCACCACAATGTGGGAGGTCTTCCTGATTATGTGGATTTTAAGGAGATTATTGAACCCCTTCGCGATCTGTTTAAGGACGAGGTGCGCAAGGTCGGTCTGGAGCTTGGCATTCCGGAATATTTGGTGTTCAGACAGCCGTTCCCCGGTCCCGGATTGGGCATTCGGATTATCGGTGAAGTGACGGCAGAGAAGGTGCGTATCGTACAGGACGCTGATGCAATTTACCGTGAGGAGATCGCAAAAGCCGGACTTGCCCAGAAGATCAACCAGTATTTCGCGGCACTCTCCAATATGCGCAGCGTGGGTGTTATGGGGGACGAACGGACTTACGATTATGCCGTGGTGCTGCGGGCGGTTAAGACGATTGACTTTATGACGGCTGAGAGCGCGGAGATTCCGTGGGCAGTACTGCAGGGGGTTATGAATCGGATTATTAATGAGGTGAAGGGAGTTAACCGGGTGGTGTATGATCTGACTAGTAAGCCCCCCGGGACAATTGAACTGGAATAGTCGGATCTATCCCTAGGCACACCCGAATATCCTGCGAAGGCAATTTGGGGTAGTCCCAAAAAGAGAATAAGAAGCAATAGAACGACCTTGTAGAGAGGAAAAATCCTTTCTATGAGGTCGTTTTGTTTTTCAGGATAGGGAGAGAAAAAGCCTTGAAAATAAAGGGAATTTAAGGGATTCAGAGAGTGAATACGGATTGAATCCGAGAGACAGGAATCTAGTATTTTTCTTCCAGATTGATTTTTTGGGAGAAATGGGGAGAGGATACGGAAGTTTGCCTTTTGAGAATAATCGGGTTTGCCCCTGAACATAGAGATTTCCCCAAAAACCACTTTTGGGAGCTTATTTTTGGGATTCTGTTTTTGGGAGTACCTGTAAAATGGGGATTCCTGTTTCCCAAAAATAAAGAGGCTGATTTACTGCTTTTGGGGATTTTTGCTTTTGGGAAAAGGGTGTTGTTTTTTGGGGATTTTCCCAAAAGCGGTACTGTCATTCTGGGGATAAGCTGTTATATGCCTGAATACCTGTGATTCCTAATTTTGGAGGTGTCTCACTATGAGAAAGAAGAACTTTAAGGGAAGATGTGAAAAGAGGAAGCTGTCTAAATGTGAAGATGTATGCAGGACATTCGATGCCATACAGTATGCCTATGCAGACCTGCTGAATGGTTCAGGGGATATTAAAAGTTTTCGGGTAAATGTCCTGCTGGATGGCATGGAGGGAGATTATACTTCCGATTTTGTCTGTGTCAAAGCGGATCATGATCTGATGGTAAGGGAATGTGTGGAGAGAAAGCATCTTACAAAACCATTGACTATGAAACTGCTGCAAGCATCAAGAGATTTCTGGCTAAAGCATGGGGTATCAGACTGGGGGATTGTGATTGAGAAAGAGGGGGCTACAAATGAACAGGGATAGCTTAAAGAAAAATATGCTTTTTAAAAAAGAAAAGGATAGCATACAGACTTTCAGGGTGCTTGCGATAGAAAAAGAAAAAGTGCTTGTGATTGACTGTATTAAGAAAACAATGCCTGTATGGGTAGAGATTGAAAAGCTGGATGATTTTGTGAAAGAACAGGAAGCACAGGGAGATAATCATTCGGAAATGGCGAATTTTGACATTTTGGAAGATTACAGCCCTGATGTGAGGAAAGTCATCTATCAGCGGTACAACATCATTTCCGCGATCCTGCCTTTTGCGGCTGATGAAGCCATGAGAAGCGAATTGATAGCAAAGATGGCAGGGGAACATGGAATCAGCAAGCAATCGGTAAGAAAATATCTGTGTGAATATCTTGCAGCACAGGACATTAGGAGCCTTGCCCCACAGGAGAGGAATACAGACAGGGCATTGACACAGGATGAAAAGAATATGCGGAAAGCCCTGAATAAGTATTATTACACGACAAAGAAGAGAACCCTGAAGAATGTTTATACCATGATGTTAAGGGATTCCTACTGTGACGGAGAGGGGAAACTGTTTAACAAGTACCCTTCATTCTACCAGTTCAGATATTTTTTCAGAAGATATAACACAAAGCAGACAGAATATATCAGCAGGAATGGATTGTCTTATTACCAGAGAAACCAAAGACCGCTTGTAGGGGATGGGGTACAGGCTTTTGCTCCCCATGTGGGAGTAGGGATGCTGGATGCAACAGTTCTGGATATTTACCTGATAAATGAAGCGGGCGGTATTGTGGGCAGACCAATACTTACTGCCTGTGTGGATGCTTACAGCGGTCTGTGCTGTGGGTACTCGCTTTCATGGGAGGGCGGTGTATATAGTCTCAGGAATCTGATGCTGAATGTCATAACCGATAAGGTGGAGCATTGCAGGTCTTTTGGCATTGAAATCAATCGGGAAGATTGGAACTGCAACAAGTTATTGGGGAAGTTTGTTACTGATATGGGAAGTGAATACAAAAGCGGCAACTTTGAGCAGATAACAGATTTAGGGGTGCAGATCATAAATCTGCCATCCTATAGACCAGAATTGAAAAGCAAAGTTGAGAAGTTCTTTGACTGTATCCAGAGCTATTACAGGAACCAGCTTAAAGGCAAGGGGGTTGTAGAACCTGATTTTCAGGAAAGAGGGGTGCATGATTACAGGAAAGATGCCTGTCTGACTATGGCAGACTTTGAGAAGATAATTATTCATTGTATTTTGTTTTACAACTGCAAAAGGGTTTTAGAGAATTTTCCTTATACAGAGGAAATGCTTTCACAGGGAATTAAGCCTTATGCAAATGAAATCTGGAATTATGGATGTGGGCAGGATGGATGCAGTCTGATAAATGTGTGCAGGGAACAGCTTATTTTAACACTGCTTCCGAGGGCGGCAGGTAAGTTCACAAGATATGGTCTGGCTGTTAATGGGATGCACTACCACAATATCAATTACAGGGAACAGTATCTGAATGGGAAAGAGTGTATTGTTTCTTATAATCCAGACAATGTATGCCAGATATGGATGATTGAAAATGGCTCTTACATTCCCTTTGATCTGATAGAAAGCAGATACAGGGAGAAGAACCTGACAGGAGTGCAGGAAATGAAACAGCGGCAGAGAGATTTGGTAAGGCAGGAGGCAGAAAACAAGACACAGGCAGAGATTGACCTTGCAGGACATATCAGCGCGATTGCAGGAGCATCAGGAGAGCAGGCAAAGCCATCTGTAAAGAATATCAGGGCAAACAGGGAAAAGGAGCAGAGAAAGCTCCATAAGGATTTAGGAAAGGAAGTGACGGTAAATGTTTAATGAGAAATGGAATATTATGGAGAAACTGCCTCCCATGCTTTCAGGGGAAGAACTGGAAAGAAAACTGGAGATAAGACCTTTCTATGATAACCGTAGCCGATTGAAAACAAAATCAGAAAGACTTATGGCATTAAATGATATTTATAATGTTTATCTTCCTTCTGTAATGTCGGAAGAAATCTACTCAAAGATTTACCTTGCCATGCTGCGGAGCTTACAGAAGAAAGAGGGAAAACTGGCAGTACAGCAGAGGAATGAAAACGGCAGAAGAATCAGGAATATGGATGGTTCTGCTTATGGTCATCAGGGCATTATAGGTGGAAGTGACAGCTTTTCCATAATCGGCAGTTCAGGAATCGGAAAATCAAGTGCCATAAGCAGAGCTGTAAGTATTGCGACAGAGAACAGAGTGATTGAGCTGGAAGAACCATTCTGCAAGATCATTCCTGTTGTAATGGTGCAATGCCCTTTTGACTGTTCGGTAAAAGGAATCTTGTTACAGATTTTAAGGGAGATTGATATGGAACTGGATACCCATTATTATGATAT
>ERZ779637.64-NODE-64-length-72973-cov-13.709838_pt1 | contig 72973 bp, 66 predicted proteins | sample MGYA00514196_ERZ779637 | MGnify/ENA primary metagenome ERZ779637 (study PRJEB29562, sample SAMEA4376700) | mouse gut metagenome | isolation source: Cecum | study: EMG produced TPA metagenomics assembly of the A DSS colitis mouse model was used to assess the...
TGCGTTACATATGCTACTGCATGTGAATTTGTGGTTAGGGGCTGTATCAGGGTTATTGGATACATTAAATGGGGGGGGGGGGGACATAGAGGAAGAAGAGCTTGTTAATGATGAAGCGGATGATGGACCGCAGGATGAAGCGGATAATGTAGAAAATGAGCCGGAGAATTCGGAAAAAGAGGAAGAACAAGAACAGGAAACTCCCAATAATGAGGAAGGGAATATAAACGATGAAAAATATATCAGTATTAATTCAGTATCATCTTTAAGTGCGGAGGAGAGATTGGAGTCAATGCTTTCCGGTAATGATATTGCATATGGAACTGATGGAGATATTGCATGGGTAATTGATGCAGATGGAAAGCTGACCGTAGAGGGAAGTGGAGATTTTATAGGGCATAAGGGTGATAATTATGAGGAAAGGGTAGCGCCGTGGTATGAGAATAGGCTCTCCATAATATCTGCTGAAATTAGCATAACAGATATGACCGATGCATCTTATATATTTTATGGTTGCAATAATTTACAAAGTGTAGATCTAAGCAGCGTTGACACCAGTAGAGTAACAGATATGACGTATATGTTTGGTGCTTGTTATGATTTACAAAATTTGGATTTAAGTAAATTTGACACCAGTAATGTAACAAATATGAATAGCATGTTTCATGGATGTATGAGCTTACAAAGTCTGGATGTAAGTAAGTTTGACACCAGTAATGTAACAGATATGTTTTACATGTTTTGTTTCTGTAGTGGATTACGAGAACTTGATCTAAGTAACTTTGATACAAGTAATGTAAGATATATGAATGGTATGTTTCGGGACTGTAGAGATTTACAAAATCTGGATGTAAGTAAGTTTGATACCAGTAATGTACAGGCTATGGTGCATATGTTTTCTGGATGTGATAGTTTACGAGAGCTCGATCTAAGTAACTTTAACACCAGTAATGTAACAGGCATGAGCGATATGTTTTCTTACAGTGATAATTTACAAAGTGTGAACCTAAGCAGCTTTGACACTAGTAAAGTAACAGATATGCAAATAATGTTTGATGGATGTAGTAGCTTACAAAGTCTGGATCTAAGTAACTTTGATACCAGTAATGTAACAAATATGGGTTACATGTTTTCTGGTTGTCATAGCTTACAAAGTCTGGATCTAAGTAATTTTAATGTTATGAATGTAACAAACATGGAGGATATGTTTAATGAGTGCACGGAGTTGTCAACCATATATACTCCATACAATATTAATGTTTCCATAGAATTGCCAACAAATACTGGCGACTATTGGTGTCTTCCTGACGGTTCAACTGTCACCGAAATGCCCAGAAACCTAAGATACAGCATAGTCTTAATGAAAAATTATATATCAGATGAAAAATTACAGTATGTGAAGAATCTGACACAAGTTTCCTTAAAGAACATAGATGCGGACTCAAAAGAATCTATTGAATCTGCGATATACAATCTGTTATTTAAGGCTGAGTATCGTCCTACAAAATCAAATATTCCGGGGGATACCATGGTCTTTACAGGAACAAAGGATACGATTGCAAGGTGGTCTATCCAGAATAAGGATCCTTATGGCAGAAAGATAAATGATTCTGTGTTAGGCACTGTAAAATGGAATCACGGTTCAGCAGGCTGCATGTCATATGCCTGTTTTGCATCTGCATATATTTATGGAACAAATGGAGCAAGCAAAAAGAGCAGTAACCTCAATGCTGATGGTGTCAAAGAATTTATACACCAGTACGCCGACCCGGGAGAACAGCTCCGTTATAATAAGCCGCACTCAATTGTTTTTCTGGGAGAGTCCCCGGATGGCGATGGGTTCTATTATATCAGTTATGGCGGAGGAATCAGCAAAAGAGGAGTATCCCATACCCTATATCTGGCTGAATATACAAGCTATGAAAACTTCGCATCTGTAGTAAAGAAGTATGGGAATAACCTTTATATCTGGGATACAAATCATGGCTCCTACTATAATGGAACAGCAAGGGCTGTTACCGATGTACGCAGCGGAAACGGTGTGGAAAAAATAGTTATGTGGATTGCGTGTCCTGTTGAGGCTGCAATTGAACTGAATGGCGAAGTTCTTGATAGTCTCAGTCTAGGAACAGCCGATTTTGGTACGGTAGAGCGCGATGGTGATGAAATTATATTTAACTTAGAATATTCGCCTGACTATAATCTTGCAATTACAGGAACTGGGGAAGGCTCCATGTCACTGACATTGGCATACTATGATGCTGCAGATAATTTAATTGACAAGAGAGCATTTGTAAATGTTCCTATTGAAGGCTCTACAGAAATACAGACAAGCGGATTTGAGTCTCAGTCAGATTTTGTATTATATGTTTCAGATGCCACAAATGAAATGGATATATGGGGAGCCGGCATAGGGGAAACCGTATATGAACCTGATGATATATACCGCACTGCTAATGAGCCGGAAAATGATAAATCAGATGACAATGAAGAAAGCGGGGTCCTCCCTGAGGACATCCCCTCAGATGGTATCATCCCGGACGGTATCTGGTCAGCAGGCATTTCTGATATGATATATACTGGCAGTAACATAACCCAATCTTTCCGTCTCTACGATGGAAATAAACGCCTGCAGGAGAAAGTAGATTACACGGTTTCTTATAAGAACAATAAATCCGCCTACACTTATACCGAAGAGGAATACGCAGACTTCGAAAGCAATCTGCAAAATGCCGGTCAAACCAAGTACAGCAGTTTTGATCCGAAAAAAGCTCCGCAGGTCATCATCAAGATGAAAGGCAACTATTCCGGAAGCCGGATCATATACTTCCGGATACAGCCAGCAGATATTTCCGGCGCCGGTTTCATTGCTAATGATTTGGCAGTCACCTATACCGGCAAAAAACAGACTCCGACACCGACCCTTACATGGAATGGAAAAACGTTAAAGTGTAATACGGACTTTTATATCCCGAAGTATGACAATGCCAAGAATGATAAAAATGCATTTTCAGAGTCCAAGACATATGATCTGATGATTGTAGGAAAAAATAATTTTACAGGAGAAATTCCGATAACGCTTACAATTAGTGCAAACAGTAAACAGATTGCCATGAGTAGCGTCACAATAAAAGGAATTAGCAACCAAGCATGGACAGGACAGCAGATCCTGCCTGCTGGTTACACGGTAAAGTATAAGACGGATGTACTTTCTGAAGGAAACAGCGATTATACTGTCAGCATAGGAGAAAATACTGACGTAGGAATCGGAACGATCATTCTGAAAGGAACCGGAACGGACGATGACGAAGATGGTTACAGCTATATTGGGAGCAAAATTGTGTCTTTCAAGATAACAGGCACCGCAATGAGCAAAGTAACAGTTTCTGGGGTGGATAAAAGTTATGCCTATACCGGAACGTCAATTGAGCCGAATGCGACTCTGACTTATAAAGCAAATAAAAATGCGGATCCTGTTATTCTGGAGAAAGGTATCCATTATACCGTCACCTACCAGAAAAATCAGGACAGAGGAACCGCAACGATCATCTTTACGGGACTTGAAAGTGGTGGTTACACAGGAACAAAAAAGACTACTTTTAAGATCGTAGCCGGTGGAATTGCAGATAAAATAGAAGGTGGGAATCGACTTGAGAAGATCTTGATAACCTATCAGGATATTGAAAATGTCAAGGATGGCATTTATGAAGCTCCTTATATGAAGGGCGGGGCAATGCCAAAAGTTATTGTAACCAGTGGAGATAAGACGTTAATACTTGGAAAAGATTATACGGTTAGCTATGCCAATAATAAGAAGGTTGCACTTTCCACCGATGCGAAAGCACCTACAATTACGGTCAAAGGGAAGGGAAATTATTCAGGCAGCAAGAAAGCAACATTTACGATCGCAGCGAAACCTTTATCAGAAGAAAGCGGTATCACGGTTGTAGCAAAGGATAAAGTCGCGAATACAAAGAAGAACGGTTACAGGCAGAACTTTAAAGTATATGATGCTGATGGGAAAGCACTGGGGAGCAGTGACTATGATACTCGAAATGTTGTTTATACACTGATTCAGACAAAAGACGAAAGTGGAACAGTTAAAACAGTAAATGAAACTCTGGATAAGGAGTCCATTGTCCCTGCGGATTCAGTGATTCGGATAGAAGTTCAGGGTAAAGGGAATTACATCGGTGGTAGCGTATCGGGGACATACCGTATTCTGAAAAAGGACTGTGATATCAGCAAGGCGACGATAAAGATCAGTAATCAGGAATACACAGGGCAACCAGTTGAGATCACTGACCAAAGCCAATTTATGGAGGGAAAAGTTTATCTCAAGGTAGGCAGTGAAAAGAAAGTATTGACACTTGGGGAAGATATCGAGGTTATGCCGGATAGTTATATTAAAAATATAAATATAGGAACTGCGAAAGTAACATTCCGTGGCATTAATGAATTTGGAGGAGAGAAAACTGTAGGTTACAAAATCGGAACACGTTCCATTGCGGATTTCTGGAAGGGGGTTTTTAATAAATTATCTGAATTGATGGCATATGTTGAGATGCAGAGTGAATTGGAGTTGACAGTGACCATATAGCAACCAAATGGTACTGAAAGGCGAGCGTTTTGACGTTTATGTTATAACAAACCAATAAAGCAAGAACAAATAGAAACTGGGGATTTTTGGAACAAAAAAGTGTTGACTTTTTATATGTATTTGCATATAATAACTTCAAGAAATCGGTTTTTCGAAACTGGTTTCTTGTAGATAGCGAACGGGCTTGTGTGTTTTATACATGCAAGCCTTTAGATTTATGGAGGGTGTATATGCTTAGAGGAATGGTTTTTATTGATCATATGAATTTTGATATTGCGTTGCAGAAATATTATAAAAGCCTTAGTAAACCGACGATAAAATTAGATTACAATAAATTATTTAGAAATGTTTGTACTCAGATTGCAAATGTAGATTTTTTGAAAGGATTTATATTTGTTCCTAAGCCGGATGAAATTTTGATGAAGGATAAAAATCTTGAAAATTATTATAACTGGGTTACGGGTATGAAAAATGCTCCATATACAGATGTGATTGAAGGAAGGTATGTTGCAAGACCGGTGGATGAGAACATACCAATAGAGATAGATAATAAGAATACATATTATAAGGTGGAAAAAGGAACAGATATAAATTTAGCGGTACATGCTATCAGTAAAGCATTTTACAATTCATATGATATAGCGTTCTTTTTGAGTGCGGATACAGATTATATAAAAGTATATGAAGTTTTAAAAAGTATAGGAAAAATTACAGTCGTAGTTGGCGTAAAAGGGCAGAACGTAAATAGTATAAGACCTATAGTAGACAATACATTGATCTTAGATGAGAAATTTTTTGATAAATGTAAGAGAGATGCGGTGGTCAGACATTAAAGTCAGGATTATAATTCGGTTTGAGAAGCTCGAAGCTCTCATTTTTTCCAAAATAGATAACATGGTGATGGTATGAAAACAAAAAGTTATGAAGACTTATTTGATAAATATATGCAGGGATAAAAGATTTATGAAAGCATAGTCCTGATTGAAAAAGGAACGGGGAAAACTATATTCTCAAAGGCTTACGGGGGAAAAGATATAGATAGTCCAATCATAGCGGCGAGCATAACAAAAATGTTTACTGCGGCATGTATTTTTATTCTTGTTCAGCAAGGTGATATAATGCTGAACGATAGTCTGTTGGATTTTTACGAACCTGCTTATCTAAAGGGATTGCATGTTTATAAAGGAAAAGATTATTCTTGTGAATTGAAAATATCGGATTTGCTCTGTCAGACAAGCGGCTTGGCAGATATCTATGAAGAGGGGAAAAACAGCATCAAAAAGCAAGCTATCATTTCAGATACATATATTTCCTTTGACGAAAATATTGCTTTAACGAAAAAAAGAGAAGCGCATTTTCCGCCCAATTACAAAAACAATGCCCACTATGCGGATATCAACTATAATATATTGGGTGATATTATCGAAAAGGTCACAAAATGCTCATTGGAAAAGGTGTTTGAAAAATATATATTTTCAAAAATAAATATGACAAAGACGTATCTGCCTGTTTCGGAGAAAGAACATATACCTATGGTTTACTGTGGGGATGAGCAGTTGTATAGACCACAATTTATAATGTGCAGTAAAGCGAGCGGCGGCTGTATTACCTCTGCAAGAGATTTGATGAAATTTATACAGGCGTTTTTTCATGGAGAACTTTTTGACCAAAAAATGCTTGATGCAAAACGGTACAGAAAATTGCAGCTATCTATGTTTCCTATCTGTTATGGAAACGGCTATATGAGAATAAAGCTGGGTGGATTTTCCACTTCCTTTTTGGGGCAGGGCGATTTGATAGGACATAGCGGCTCGACGGGCTCATTTGCATTTTATTATCCTAGCGAAGAGCTATTTTTTGTTGGGGATTTTGATCAAATGAAATATCCGGCGCTGCCGATAAGGTTTGTGATGCAGCTTGCTATGCTTTCAGTGAAAACGCAGAGCTGATCAACTTAGCGATAAATCGGGAGTCAAGGAGGGGGGATGTCACCCCCGCTCCTCCTCAACCATCCGCTCAAACTCCGCGGCGGGGACAGGCTTGGAATAGAGATAGCCCTGCAGGAAGGAGACACCGATGCTGCGGATGATATCCTGAATCTCTTTCGTCTCGATGCCTTCGGCAACGGTCTGAATCGAGAGTTGGCGGCACATATTTACCACGTTTTCGATAATCGCCATGTCTGTCATATTTCCGTCGCGGATCAGCCCACGCACGAATTTCTGGTCTATTTTCAGAACGTCCATGCTGACATCGTGGAGCAGCCCGAAAGAGGCGTATTCCGTTCCGAAATCGTCCATGGCAATCTTAAAGCCGAGTTTCTGCAGCTTGTCAAACTGGCGGGAGAGCATTTTCGTGTCGTCGGCATTGCAGCTCTCCGTGAGTTCCACCATGACGAGTTTCGGGTCCACTTCCAGTTCTTTCGCTTTTGCAATCAGCCGGTCTATAAATTCGCCGTCCAAAAGCTGGATGTAGGAGACGTTAAAGCTCACACTGATGTCGCGGTATTTCTTCTGCCACATGGCGGCATGGCGCAGCGCTTCCTCCATGACCCAGAAACCGACTTCACGGATTTCTCCGGTGTTCTCCAGAATCTTAATAAACTCATAGGGTGTCGCATCTTGTATTTCAGGGGTTTTCCAGCGAAGCAGTGATTCGCATTCAACGATTTTTTTAGTCTGTGCGTCTAGGATTGGCTGGAAGTACAGTTCAAAACCTTCAAAATTGTTATGTATGCTCTGGGTCAGCGCCTCGCGGAGCATTCCCGTGCGGAGATGGCGCTGTGAGATTTTCTCGGAAAACTCAGAGATCCGTCCCTGTTTCTGGTCTTTGGCGTATTCCAGTGAATGCTCCAGATTGCTCATCAGCGTGTTGAAATCCGTTCCATCCTCCGGGTAGGATACGAGACCCGCGGAGACGGAAAAGCTTTTAAGACCTCTAATGTTGGTGCAGAGGTCATTTGCTTTCTCGAAAAGCCGGCTTAAGTTTTCTTTGGAGCCATTGGGGGAAAGAACGATAAATTCGTCTCCCTGAAGCCGGTAAACTCTGTCTTCTTTGCCGGCAAGGTCCGTAAGGCAGTTGGCGAGTGCCACCAGCACTTTATTTCCATAGAGAAAACCGTTTGTGTTATTAATCTTCCGGAAGGAATTGATGCCGAGCAGAAGAATGGTGCCCCTTCCGGTGGAAAAATCGTATTTCTGCATTTCATAGCTTGTCAGAAGAAGGGTGAGCGGATCATATTTGTTCTGGTTGTCGAGCCGGGTCATAAGCCCTGCAAAGACAAGCGGATTCCCGTTTTCATCGGAGATCACGCTGCCCTTGCATTCCAGCCACACATAATCGCCATATTTATTTTTCGCGCGGTACTGGCAGCTGTGACGGCTGGACGCGCCGGAAAAGACATTCTCGATATCCGCGATATAGGCGGCGCGATCGTCGGGATGGATGTGCTCCATCCACTTCGGTCCGTTGCCGGTTATATATTCGCCTTCCAGGTCAAAGTAATCCACGGTGTTTTTGGACCATCTGGTCAAATCTGTTTTCATATCACATACATAGATATAAATATTGTCAGAAGCGTTTGCAAAGGACTCAAACAGTTCATTCTCCAAAATATTTTTTGACATAGGAAAGGACTCCTTTCGGTAAATGTGTAAACCAGCAAATAAATTTGTTCTAATAGTACCATTTTACCATAATTTTGTTAAAATGAATATGAGGATGTGAAAAAGAAGGAAATAAAACGAAGATGTGGGAGAAAGGGGGGAATGGTGAAAGCATGAAAGGGAAACAGATTTTTCAAGAAGTGCTTTTGGCATTCCTTGTGGTTTTTTGTTTTCTGGGATGTGCAGGGGATATGGAGCCGCCGCAGGAGGGGGAAGCGGAAACCTCTGCCAGAGAAGACGGGGAGGAAGAGTCGAAGGAAGCGGGAGAATCACAGGGGGAGACGACGAAGGGGGATGCACAGTTGGAGGCAGTGCAAAAGAGACGGGAAATTCCCGTTGATTTTCCTTTTTACGGTGAGGAGAAGGAGCACAGGCTGGTATTGGCGGCTCCCGAAGAAGGACAGAATTCCTATGAACTGCTTTACTATGATGAGGACGGAAAGATTCTGCAGCAGATCTTCTGCGGGAAGCTGACGGAGCCTGTCACCTTTTCCTTTGACGGATTGGCGTACGCTTCATGGTGTGACCTTGAGATGTTTTCCGCAGGCAGCGATACGGGGCTTTTGTTTACTTGGAAGGACGACCGTTTTTCCATGACGCCCATCGGCATACCGCGATATGAGGAGTGCCGTGGTTCAGCCATGCTTACGGTGGCGGAGGATGAAGAGGTCAGTGAAAAAGAATTATATCTTTTAAATGAGGACAGGAACAGGGCAGAGAAAGCGAGAAGCTATATACTCCATAAAGACACAGCGGAGCTTACAATTTGGGATGAAATCGAAAAACGCTATCTTTTCGAGGGAACAGCAAGGCTGGATGAGAACGGAAATCCCGTGAACGACAAGTATTTTGACGCGCTTTTGTGGGGAAATCGTCCGATATTATTCGATTACAGGGAGGAGGAATCGATTCAGGTATGGGTCGGGGAAGGACCGAAGTTACGGGAAGAGAAGAAGATTGTGGAAATCGACAGTTATGAGGATTTGAGGGATGTGGAGTACAATTCGTGGCATAAGGAAGAATATGGGAGCAGAGAGGCGCTTCTTGCAGATTTCGGGTTTAAGGACAGCGAGCCTGTGTATCAATATTTTGACCAGAACGGCAGTCTGGGACTGGAATTATACATGGACGAGGACAGGGAGCAGGTGTGCGGCTTAGTCTATACGAACAGGACGAACAGCGATCTGGAGAAAGTGGCGGAAATAGATGGTTTTACTCTGTGTTACATCCCGGAGGCAAAATGGAACGGAATCGATCCTTTTGCCTTCCAGTCGGTGTATGGAACCACAGGGGAGGACCGTGTTAAAGATTATGAGGAAAGCGTGACGTACAATGATTTCGGGAAACCGGACTGTTTTGTGTCAAGAGGAAGGGTGGAGGGATGGTCGGCAGAGGATATGATGCAGGATATCCTTAGGATTGAATTTGTCTACCGGGAGGATGGCACGTTATATCACAGGCACTACTATCATACGCATCAGGCGTTTGGAACCACACTGCAGGGGTTGGACAGTTATTATGATGCGTATGGGAGGGTAATTTTTGAGAGCGGTTACATTACCCACGGATGGCTGGAATACTATTATATTTATGAGGATGAGGACGGCAGGATTACAGACCAGCCGGCTTACGTCTTAGAGATTGACCACAATATGGGCTGTCCGTTTCCGAGAATGATTAGATGTCGTACAGATTAGATTCCGTAACTGTGAAGCCGAAGGCTGAATCGTTATGATGTCTGTAAAAGCGGGATATTTCCTTGTGTTCCATAATGGAAGCGTGTATAATAAATACAATAGTGTCCATGAATGGATTTTCGGCAGCTTGGCAATACTTGGTATCAGAGGACGACAGAGAGTGTATGGCTGCATACTGCTGTAACGTCCGAGAGAAAGGAGTGTTGACCATGATACTGACGGAAAAAGAAACAACCGCATTGCGGGACTTACAGACACAGGAGAAGTCCTGCATCACAAAGTATGAGAAGTACGCTGCCCAAGCGAGGGACACGGAGCTGCAGAGCCTGTTCCGGACGCTGCAGCAGGACGAGCAGAAGCATTATCAGTCCATTGGGCAGGCGCTGCACGGCAATGTGCCGGAGTGTGACTGCAACGATTCTCAGGGAAAGAATTACGCGCCGAAGGGCACATACAAGGACGGAGCGAACGCCGCGGACAAGGAGCACGACTGCTTTTTGGCAACGGACTGTATCGGGACAGAGAAGCTGGTATCAGGAGAGTACAATACTAATGTGTTTTCCTGTGATAATTCGGGCTTGAGAAAGCTTCTTGCCGACATACAGATTGAGGAGCAGAATCATGCGGAGATGCTTTATAAGTATAAGCAGGTAAATGCGATGGCGTAGGAGCTGACGGCAGGATTGGACATGAGTAGGAGGAATGCTTTATAAGAGAGATTTCTCCTACTCAATGGTTTGGATGCGAGGAAGATATGTTTAGTTTTTTAGTGGGTTTACAGATTCTGACGGTTCTGGGATGCTTTGGTTTTGTCATTCTTATGACAAGACAGCGTGAGAGTGCGCTCTCCAAGCTGATGCTCTGCATTGGCTTCCTTGGCGCAATCCAAAACGCCGGGTACTTGCTGGAACTGCTTTCCCGGGATATTGGGGAAGCAATGATTGCTGTGCGTGTGGAGTTTATGGGTGGCGCTTTTATCACCACTTTTCTCTTTGTGTTCACGGCAAAATACTGTGGATATCACCTATCGGCAAAGCTGGAAGCCCTTATGTTCTGTCTGGACGGGCTGGTGCTTTTGTGTATCTGGGGATATCGCTATACGCCCGTCTATTACGCCAGAGTCTCCTTCGTGACGGAAGGTCTTTTCCCACATCTGATACTGGATAAGGGTCCGCTCCACTATGTGTTTCTTGCACAGATGATGTTCCATATGGTGGGGAGCTTCGTTTTCACGGTGCAGGCGAACAGGAGAGTGGGAAAAGGGAAAAAGAATGTCAATATGATAGCGCTGGGAGCCTGCAGTATTTTTCCGATTCTGGGATTTGTCTGCGATGAGCTGCAGTGGATTGAGGGATATGATGCGGTGCCGGCATGCGAAGGGATCGGTATTCTGGCTTTTGGAATTGTTGTAATCTTTTATCATATATTTGATATTACCATTACAGCCCATGAGGATATCATTAAATCCATGGACGAGGCTGTGCTGATTGTGGATGTGGATGGCGGATTTCTGGAGGCGAACGATAAGGCGAAAGAACTGTTTCAGAGTCTGGGCAGATTCAAACGGGGAGAACAGGTCTGCAAAGAGAATCTGAAGGAGATTTTTGACACGAATACATATTTTGAACATATCAGCTGCAATCATACCTTTGAGGTACATGCAAATAAAATCTGGAACAACCGTGTGCTTGTGGGATATTCTATTGTATTTGTGGATATGACACAGAGCAGAAATCAGATCGAACAGATGCGGCTTCTCAAAGCGAACGCGGAAAAGGCGAATCGTGCCAAATCGGAGTTTTTGGCAAGAATGTCCCATGAAATCAGAACTCCGATCAACGCGGTGATCGGTATGAATGAGATGGTGCTGCGGGAATCCTCCGAGGAGGATGTGAAAAAGTATTCTATGGATATCAAAACTTCGGCGCATGCGCTTTTGGGCATTATCAATGATATTCTGGATTTCTCAAAGATTGAGTCGGGCAAGATGGAGATTGTGCCCGCAGAGTATGAATTTAACAGTATGCTCAACGACCTGTACAACATATTTTCTCTGCGTGCGCATGAAAAAGGGCTGCGGTTTGAGGTGTCAGTTGAGCCGTCGCTGCCGTCCAAGCTTTTTGGTGACGATCTGCGTATCCGGCAGGTGCTCACAAATCTTTTGACTAATGCAGTCAAGTATACCCGCAAGGGAACCGTAACTTTTGAGGTGACAGGGGAGCGGGATGGTGCGGACGTGATTCTGCATTTTACGGTGCGCGACACGGGCGTCGGCATCAGGCAGGAGGATATTCCGAAGCTGTTCTCCGCGTTTGAGCGGATTGACGAGGAGAAGAACCACAACATTGAGGGTACGGGTCTGGGAATGAATATTTCCCTGCAGCTGCTCAAGCTAATGGATACGGACTTGCATGTGGAGAGCGTCTATGGCGAGGGCACTCGTTTCTTCTTTGCGCTGCGTCAGGGCGTTGTGAATGTAGAGCCCATTGGCAGCTTTCAGGAGCGTGCCAAAAAAGCGGCAAAGGAGCACAATTATCATGCAAGCTTTACGTCGCCGGAGGGAGAAATTTTACTTGTTGACGATAACCGTGTGAACAGAAGAGTGTTCTGCGGTCTGTTGAAGCAGACGCAGATTCAGATTACGGATGTGGGCAGCGGTAGGGAGTGTCTGGATCATATCCGGCAGAAACATTATGATATCATTTTCCTTGACCACATGATGCCGGAGATGGACGGCATGGAAACCATGCGGCAAATGGAGGAGATGGAAGATAATCTGTGTAAGGAAACGCCGGTGATCATGCTGACGGCGAATGCGATTATGGGAGCAAAAGAGAAGTATCTGGAGGCGGGTTTTGACGATTTCCTTGCAAAGCCCATTGACCAGACAAAGTTGGAACGGCTTATGATGCACTGGATGCCGCAGGAGAAGATACATAGTAATATTTAGAAAGAGGGGAAACGCTATGAGAGAAAAAATAAAGGTAGAAGTGAAAGCGCCTCAGTACTCGGTTGTGTCGGGGGTGACGTTTGCGCAGGTGGACGCGTGGTTCGGGCATACGAGAAGAGATTTAAAAATGGACATTATTTATCCCGAGGACGCATCGAAGAAATATCCCTGCGTGGTATGGATCTGCGGCGGCGCGTGGCTGCGCATGGACCGCTCCGCCCATCTGGCGTATCTGTCGGAGCTTGCGAGAAGCGGGTTTGTGGTGGCAAGTGTGGAATACCGCACCTCCAACGAGGCAAATTTCCCGGACCAGCTCACGGACGTAAAGGCAGGCATCCGCTATCTGCGGGCATTGAGCGAGCGCTATCATATTGATACGGAGCGGTTCGGCGTGATGGGAGAGTCGGCGGGCGGTTATCTGGCGGCGATGGCGGCGCTTTTGGACGATAAGGCTTATGATGTGGGAGCGTTTACGGAATATTCCAGTAAGGTGCAGGCGGCATGCCCATGGTATCCGCCCTCGGACGTGACGGCATTTCCCTACCCCTCGCCGGTGGAGGCGGCAGCGTCCATGGAATCTTTGCTGCTTGGAAAAAACGTAGCGCTGCATAAGGAGGAGGCAATAAAAATCTGCCCGGTTACCTATGTGACAAAGGATGCGCCGCCGTTTCTCATCATACACGGGGACAACGATCATACCGTTCCCTTCGAGCAGGGAGAGATCCTGCATGATAAACTGGATGCGGTTGGCGCCGATGTAAAACTTCTCGTTTTGGAGGGGGCGGATCACGCTGACATGCCATTTTTCCAGCAGGAACTCTGGCAGCGGATCATCAGCTTTTTCAAGGCGAAGCTGGGAGAGGCAGCGGCGGTATAAAAGGACAAAGAAAGGAAAAAGATGAGTTATTATTTAGTAGATTTTGAAAATGTAAAAAAGGACGGGCTGGACGGCATACACAAGCTGGAGGAAGAGGATAAGGTGTGCATTTTTTACAGTAAGAATGCGGACAGCATTACCTTTGACCAACACAGAAGAATTATGGAGTCCAAGGCGCTTATTGAGTTTTGCAAGGTGGAGGTGGGCAGCAAGAACGCGCTTGATTTTCAGCTGGCAACGCAGCTCGGGTACCTGATTGCGAATCATGCGGCTGACGCGTACTATATTGTCAGCAAAGATAAGGGATTTGAGATTCTGAGCGGTTACTGGAAGAGCAGAAATGTTCTGGTAACGCTGATTGCGGATATCACAGGGCGCAGTCATGATCACGAGACGCAGGAACTGCAGGAGAAACTGTCGGAAAAGCTGCAGGATATTCTCAAGGAGGAGAAGGATGTAAGCGTGGATGTGGTTTTGAAGATCGTCCAGCAGTATAAGACAAAGCAGGGCATTATGAATGCGCTGATGAAGAAATATCCGAGTGCGGACAATAAGAAGTCCAGTAAGATTTATAAGACGATCAAACCCCTTCTCTCGGACAAAAAGGGAAGCTGAGGAAAGTGCGGATAATCCTGTCAAAAGGTGGGAAGATAAGAAGGTACGGTAAATGTAAATGGAGCGGAAAAGAGAGAGGGAACAGCGTATGAGAATCAGAAAAAAATCGATGGTTATGATAGGACTTTTCATTGTACTTACCGGGTTAATCTGCACCGCATGCGGAGGCGGGGAAAAAGATTCAGGGAAACTGGAAGGATCTTTGCAGGATATTATGGCGTCCCTGTATGCGAATGCGGATTTGGTGCAGGATTTTAAGGATAATCTGGACAGCTACGAGACGATTGAACTGACGGACGATCTGGAAGTATCTATTTTGGGAACGGATCAGATTACCTATACGGAGGGCGTTGTTTCCATGCCCATGATGTCATCCATGGCTTATCAGTGCGTGCTGCTGCGTGTGGACGAGGCGGATGTTGAGAGCGCAAAGCAGGCGCTTAAAGACAACGCCAATCTGGATAAGTGGGTCTGCGTCAGCGCGGAGACCATGTTGATCGAGAGCCGCGGGGATGTGATCTTCTTTATCATGAGTGATAAGAGTACGGCGGAAGCTATGAGCAGCGCGTTTCAGAAGTTATAGGAAATCGAACGCTTTAGGAGGTGAAGGCTAGTACGCCTTCACCTCTTTCCACAATTCGTTATAGAGATAATCCCCGTCCTCGCCGAGATACACATAGGTTTCCAGATTGTCATACTGCGACAGGTCGGGAAAAGCGATTTCCGAGTTTCGGATATCGTCCTCCTCGATCAGTTCCCTTGCGGCAACGTTCGGGGTGGAGTAGGTGATATATTCAAAGTTCATCAGAGCAATATCTTCGCGGCACATAAAATCAATGAATTTTTCTGCGTTTTCCTTGTTGGGGGCATTTTTCAAAATCACCCACGAATCGATCCAGACGTTCGTCCCTTCTTCCGGTATCACATACACCAGATCGGGATTTTCTTTCTGGGTATAAATCGCCTCGCCGGAATAGATCACGCCGATGGCAGCTTCCCCGCCAATCATTTTGTCCCTCACCTGATCGACCACATATGCCTGCACGAGCGGCTTCTGTTCAATCAGCAGGTTTTTTGCCGCTTCCAGTTCTCCGGCGTCCAGTGTGTTCATGGAATTACCGTTGAGCTTTTCGGCGACCATGAAGGCGTCGCGCACGGAATCCTGCATCAAGATATTGTCCGCATACTTTTCATCCCAGAGCTGTTCCCAGCGGGTGATCGGTTCCTCCACCATCGTCTGGTTGTAGAGGATTCCGACGGTTCCCCAGCAGTAGGGAATGGCGTATTTGTTTTCGGGGTCGAAACCTCTGGACTGTTCATAGTACTGCGCGCCGATATTTTTTTTCGCGTTGGGCATGTGATCGTAGTTAATTTCCGACAGCATTCCATTCTGGATCATACGGCTGATCATGTAGTCGGAGGGGCAGGCGATATCGTAAGCGACAGCGCCGGATTCCACCTTCGGGTACATGCTTTCGTTTGTCTCAAATTCGTCGTAGATAACCTTGATGCCGCTCTCTTCCTCAAACATGCGGATGGTTTCGGGATCGATGTATTCGCCCCAGTTATAGACAATAACCTGTCCATTTACGCCGTTGTCGGAGGCGCAGCCGCACAGTGCGGCGGATATAAGCAGCGCCAGCACGGCGACAGTCTGTCTGATATGATAATTTTGGTGCTTTTTCATAGTCTTCTCCATCAATTAGGCAGTTGTGTCGATATATCTGTTTGTTTTCAAATGGTTTGTAATTAATCGGTTTTCTTTTTATCTGCAGGCGACAGGTTGACTAAAACAAGCAGCGTCAAAACCGTCACAAAGATGAGCGACGAGAGCGCGTACATCTCCGGCTTGATGCCCTTTTTGATCTCTGTGTAAATCTTCGTGGAAAGCGTGTCCACGCCGACGCCCTTGGTGAAATGGGTGATGATGAAATCGTCCAAAGACATCGTAAACGCCATCAGGAATCCGGAGAGGATACCCGGCAGTAAATCGGGAAACACCACCTTGAAAAATGCATATAAGGGGGAGGAACCCAGATCGAGCGCCGCCTCATAGGTGCTGACGTTCAACTGTTTCATGCGGGGCATCACGCTCAAAATCACATAGGGAATGTTGAAGGTAATGTGGGACAGCAGAATGGTCCCCATACCAAACCGGATTCCCAGACTGATATAGAGCAGCATCAGGGAAATGCCGGTGACAATATCGGCGTTCAGCATGGGAATATTCGTGATTCCCATCAGGATTGACTTCGCCCTGCGCTTCATGCCGTTCATGGCGATGCATGCCACCGTTCCGATCACCGTGGCGATCAGGGAGGAGGCAAGCGCAATGAGCAGCGTGTTAAACAGCGCCCGCAGAATCTCTTCATTCTGGAACAGGGCGATATACCATTTGAAGGTAAAGCCGCCCCACTTCGCCCGGGTTTTGCTCTCGTTGAAGGACAGCACCATCAGAATGCCGATGGGGGCGTACAGAAAAAGGATAATCAGCGCTATGTAAATTCTCTTTGCAATGGTTTTCATAGCATGGATCCCTCCCCGTCTTTATCGAAAATAGCGGATAAAACCATGTTGATCAAAATAAATATCATAAGCACCATAGACAGTCCGCTGCCCAGATGCCAGTTGGACGTGCGGGTAAATTCCTGCTCGATGACATCGCCGATGAGGAGCAGCTTTCCGCCGCCAAGCAGCGCGCTGATGACAAAGGTGGTCAGCGCCGGGATAAATACCATGGTGATGCCGCTGATGATACCGGGTACGGAGAGCGGCAGAATGATGCGGACGAAAGTATAAATATTGTTGGCGCCTAAATCGTGGGCGGCGTTTATCACGTTGATATCAATCTTAGCCAGCGCGTTATACAAAGGCAGCACCATAAAAGGTAGGAAATTGTATACCATGCCGAGAATGATCGCCGCGGGTGTGTTGATGATCTTTAAAGCTGGCAGATGCAGGAAGGAGAGCAGGTGGTTGATGACGCCGTTTTTCTCCAAAAGTGTCTGCCACGCGAGGGTGCGCAGCAGGAAATTCATCCACATGGGCAGAATAAAGATCAGTATGATAAAGTTGTGCCGTTTTACCTGCACCCTTGCGAGAATCATTGCCAGTGGATAAGCGAGCAAAAAGCAGACCAGCGTGCTGACAAGGGAGAGCAGGAGCGACACCCGAAGCGCTTTCGCGTGTCCCGCCGAGGCGATCGCTGTGATGTTGTCGAGGGTGAAGGAGCCAGTCGTGTCGGTCAGCCCGTAGTAGAGAATCATGCCGAGGGGCACGATAATAAATATCACGGACCAGAAAATATAAGGCGCAGAGAGCCATTTGTTTTTAGATGTCAATGATTACCGCCTCCTCGTCTTCAGATTCCGGTTTGTTCATAATCTGGATATTGAAAGGGTCTACCCGGATGCCTACTTCCTTGCCGATCGGGAACAGGGTAGTAGACTGCACCAGCCATTCAAAGCCGCATGCCTGAACTTCCATTTCATAGTGGACGCCCTTAAAGATCAAGTGGCTTACAACGCCCTGAATGATTCCTTCTTGAGGTTCTACGAGAATCACATCCTCCGGGCGGATGACCACGTCCACGGGACGGTTTGTTCCGAATCCCGTATCTACACAGGCAAAGCGGGTGCCGAGGATGTCAACCAGTTTATCCTCGATCATGGTTGCGGGGATGATGTTGCTGTCCCCGATAAAGTCCGCTACGAACGCGTTTTCCGGCTCGTTGTAGATGGACTCCGGGCTTCCGATCTGCTGGATATAGCCTTGGTTCATGACCACGATGGTGTCAGACATGGTGAGCGCCTCCTCCTGATCGTGGGTGACGTAGACAAAGGTGATGCCCAACTCGTTTTTCATGCGGATCAGCTCGTACTGCATTTCCTGACGCAGTTTTAAGTCGAGGGCGCCCAGCGGCTCGTCCAGAAGAAGAACCTTCGGCTCGTTGACGATGGCGCGGGCGATGGCAATCCGCTGCTGCTGACCGCCGCTCAAGGAGTCAGGCATACGGTGTTCGTAGCCGTCCAGATTCACCAGTTTCAGCGCGTAACGGATCTTGTCGTCTATGTAGCTTTTGGACTTTTTCTTAATCTTCAAACCAAACGCAATGTTTTCCGCGATCGTCATATGGGTAAAAAGCGCGTATTTCTGGAAAACCGTGTTTAACGGTCTTTTATTCGGCGGAATCTGTGTGATGTCCTGTCCGTCGAAAACCACCCGCCCCTTGTCGGGATTCGTGAAGCCGCCAAGAATGCGCAGCGTCGTAGTCTTGCCGCAGCCGCTCGGACCGAGCAGTGTGACAAACTCATTCTCGTGGATGTTCAGGTTCAATTCGTCCAGAACCATCTGTCCGTCAAAGGCTTTAGATATGTCAATCAGTTGAATCAGTTCTTTCTCCATGAGAGTTGTTCCTCCGGTATCATATGTGTTTAGAAGTTCGGCGGTGTGCTGATCCATAAAAAGACAGCGCCGCTTTTGCCGTTCGCTTTAATGTAATGCTCCGAGTCAGGGGTGAAGTAAAAAGCGTCCCCCTTGGAAGCCTTGATACTGCGGTTTCCGACGATAATGGTAATGGAGCCGGAGAGCACGTAGCCGAATTCCTCGCCCTCGTGGGGCAGGTCGGGATAGGTGGAGCCGTCCTTTTCCAGTGTGACGCGGATTGGTTCCATCTTGTTTTTCTGGGCGTTGGGGATGATCCACTCTATTTTATTGTGCAGTTCTGTGTCGATCTTTTCAAAGAAGTCATCCCTGCCAAAGACGATCTGTTCATCCCCGGCGTCGTTAAAAAAATCTTTCAGGCTGGTGCCGAGACACTGCAAAATATCTACCAGCGTGGCGATGGAAGGTGAAGTCAGGTCGTTCTCCAACTGGCTGATAAATCCCTTCGACAGTTCGCAGCGGTCCGCAAGCTCCTCCTGTGTCAGTCCCTTTTTGTTGCGCAGTTCCTTAATTTTATTGCCCAGATCCATCCGGGCGGAAGTGTTGTCCATGATGTCCCCCATGTCTCAAGTCTGTTTTAATTCAGTAAAAATAAACTAAAAGTTTACTAAAACTAAACATGCACTGAAATCCATTATACTAGATTACTTATGTATGTCAATGGGAAAATGCAAAACGGATACAGTTTTTTTAAAAAGGCAGGAATCCGAAGAAAAGGATTAACAAGTCTTGGAATTTATGGTAAAATTCTGCTAAAGGCAGAGGCGTTCGACGCTGAAAATAACGTGCCGAATATGGAGGAACAGGATGAGTCAGGATAAATATGTGGCGTATGTGTCTACTTACACGACGGCGAAGGAAGATAACTACGGCATCAAGATTTATGATGTGGATATGCAAAACGGCAGGATGACGGAGAAGAATCAGGTGGAGATCACGAACTCTTCGTACATCACCATCTCCCACAACGAAAAGTATCTCTACTCCATCACGGATTTCGGTGTGGAGGCGTACAAGATTTTACCCGGCGGTGATCTGGAAGTGATCAATCAGGGATCGATCAACGGCATGAGGGGCTGTTATCTGTCCACAGACTACGAGGATAAGCTTCTTTTTGTAGGCGGTTATCACGACGGAAAAATAACGGTGCTGCGTCTGAGGGAGGACGGCGGGATCGGGGAGATCACGGACGAGGTTTATCACAAGGGGCTTGGCAGTATCGCGGAGCGAAATTTCAGACCTCACGTGAACTGCGTGAAGATGACGAGAGACAACCATTATTTGTGCGCTGCCGATCTGGGGCTTGATCACGTGAATGTATACCGGGTGGATCACGAGAGAGGGAAATTAAAGCCCATTGACATGATCCACAGTGAGCAGGAGTCCGCGCCCCGGCATCTAAAATTTTCACAGGACGGACATATTCTCTATATTGTACACGAACTAAAAAATTACATTGAAGTGTATACTTACGAAGAAAAGAACGGCATCCCGGAATTTGAGAAAATACAGACAATCTCCACGCTGAATGACTATCATGCGGGCGGTTCCGCGGCGAGTGCGCTCAACATTTCCGAGGACTTTAAGTATGTGGTAAGCTCCAATGCCGGGGATAACAGCGCGACGATCTACAAGGTTGATCAGAAGACGGGAATGCTGTCCAAGATTTTGTGCCTGCCCATCAGCGGGGATTATCCGAAGGACGCAAATTTGTTCCCGGATAACAGGCATCTCGTTTCCCTGAACCATGAGTCGGACACCATGACATTCTTTAACGTGGACTTAAAGAACGGGCTTCTTGTCATGAACGGCAGGGAGATCAAGGTGGAGCAGCCAAACTGCATCATTTTCCATAAATTAAAGGCGTAAAGAGTGAGACTTTGCCGTATAAAACCGAATCCTTCTGCATATACATTTACCAGTATAAGCAGGAGGATTTTTTATGGATATATTACAGAATAGTACATATGACCTGTATAAAGATATACAGCGCAGAACGGGGGGAGAAATCTACCTTGGCGTGGTGGGACCTGTCAGGACGGGAAAATCTACTTTTATTAAACGGTTTATGAACCTTTTGGTGCTTCCCTACATAGAGGATGAGCATGAGCGGGAGCGGGCGCAGGATGAAATGCCCCAGAGCGCGGGCGGAAAGACCATCACCACCACAGAGCCGAAGTTTATACCCAAGGAGGCGGCGCATGTAAAGCTGGGTGCGGATATCGACGTGAAAGTGCGTCTGGTGGACTGCGTGGGCTATATGGTTGACGGCGCAGCCGGGCATATGGAGAAGGAAGAGGAGCGCATGGTCAAGACGCCGTGGTCAGTGGAGGAGATTCCGTTCACAAAGGCGGCGGAGATCGGCACCAGAAAGGTGATACGGGATCATTCCACGATCGGAATTGTGGTGACCTGCGACGGATCTTTCGGTGAACTGCCGAGGGAGAGCTTTCTGGAGGCGGAGGAGCGGACGATCAAAGAGCTGCAGGCGCTTGGGAAACCGTACATTGTGCTCTTAAACTCCGAAAAGCCTTACGCTGAGGAGACGAGAAACCTTGCCGATGAGATCAGCGAAAAGTATCAGGTGACGGTTATGCCTATCAACTGCGAGCAGTTGAAAAAAGAGGATATCAACCACATTATGGAAAATATTCTCTATGAGTTTCCGCTCACCATGATCGAGTTTTATATGCCGAAGTGGGTGGAGATGCTGCCCTGTGACCACAAGATGAAAAAGGATATCATTGCGCAGCTTAAAACACTGATGAACGATCTGAATCATATTCGTGACATCACGGCGGACCGTTTTATGGTGGAGAGCGCGTATATTAAGAAGTGCAAGCTGGATGGCATCAACATGTCTGACGGCAGCGTGCGGATCATTCTTGATGTGGACGACGCTTACTATTATGAGATGTTGAGCGATCTGGTAGGGGAGTCCATAGAGAGCGAGTACCAGCTTCTCGCTACCCTGCGGGAGATGGCGAAGATGAAACGGGAGTACGTGAAGGTGCTGCACGCGCTGGAGGCGGTGCGCTACAAGGGCTACGGCGTGGTGATGCCCGACCGCGAGGAGATTGTGCTGGAGAAGCCGGAACTCATCAAGCAGGGCAATAAATTCGGCGTGAAGATCAAGGCGGAAAGCCCCAGCATACACATGATCAAGGCGAGCATAGAGACGGAGATCTCGCCGATCGTTGGGACGGAGGAGCAGGCGCGGGATCTAATTCAGTTTATCTCCGATGCCGATACCGGCGAGGAGGGCATCTGGGCGACGAATATCTTCGGCAAGACTGTGGAACAGCTTGTCAACGACGGTATCACCGGCAAACTTTCCATGATCAACGAGGAGAGCCAGATCAAACTTCAGGAGACCATGCAGAAGATCGTCAACGATTGCAACGGGGGAATGGTTTGCATTATCATTTAACAACTCAGCCAGAGGATTATTTGGGCGGCAAATCATGCTTGCATGAATTTGACGAACGGATAATCCTCTGAGGGAGCGCCCGCTGATGAGCAAAAATGAGCCGTGAAACGGCGGAGAGCGTCGAAGACGCGGTTTTGCGAATGGGAGAGGCTGAGTTGTGGCGTGTTGTGAATTTGACAGGTTTTCGGGGAGTATGTTATTTTAAAAGACAACGAGTTTTTTTAAGGAGAGGTACAAAAGATGCAGGAGCGTACAAGAAGAATTTTGATGACAATATGCGGTGTGCTGATCTGCGGGTTCAGCGTCGGGATGTTCAATTTCTCGGCGCTGGGTCTTGACCCGTTTCAGGTCTTTACACATGGTATTTTTATGATTCTGCCGGAGGGCGCGCCGGGATTTGGCACGGTGTACGCGGCGATCAATCTGCTGATGCTTGTCGCGATTTTTCTGGCGGACAAAAAGAAGATCGGTCTTGGAACGGTGATCAACATTTTCCTGCTGGGCTATGTGGTGGAGTATTCCTCCCTGCTCTTTGAGACACTGATTCCGGAACCGTCTTTTGTTGTGCGGTTTGTGTTTTTGATTCTCGGCATTGTGATTATGTGCTTTTCCTCCGCCCTCTATTTTACGGCAGATATGGGCGTGTCCACCTATGACGCGGTGTCTTTGATCTTGTCGGAAAAGAAGAAGTGGAAATTCCAGATCTGCCGGATATCGTCGGATTTATTCTGCACTATTGTGGGTTTTGCTTTCGGGGCGACGGTGGTGACGGCGTTCTTTATGGGGCCGCTGATTGCGTTCTTTAACAGGACGGTGGCGGAGCCGATACGGTATGGGAGGAACAGGGGCAGATGAAAGGCGGATTGCGAACTGCGGTTCAGGCATGTTTTCTTTTATTGTCAGGCGGTATACTCGGCGTTTTATTTCTTCTTGCAGTGTATGCGATACCCGTCTCCAAAATGGCGGACAACTATACCCGTAGTCTGGAATGTATCGAGCGCAGGGAAGGGTGGCATCAGTATCTCCCCGGTTACGATCTGTCCATGTTGGATAATAATACCGAATATCTGATGTTAAAGGCGGCGGCGACACCCATGCCCTCGACAGGAGAAAACTACATACAAAAAGTACTGCGCTGCTATACCTATAACAGTGAGTGGAATCACGGAATGACTTTTGCACAGGGGACATACAATGGGCAGGACTTTACCTGCGACAGCTATGAGCGTTACTGGCACGGATATCTGGTATTTTTAAAGCCGCTGTTATCTGTATTCAGTTATCAGGAACTGATTTATCTGAATGTGGTTTTGCAGTCTGTGCTGCTGTTTGTTTTGCTCCATATGCTCCAGAAACAGGGAATGGGGTATCTGCGGGTTCCCTTTCTTATTTTTTGGATAGTGGGCATGCAGCTGGTTGTCATGCTGAGTCTGGATTATTCCGTGTGCTTTTACATCTATATGGTTTCAGTGCTGTTATTATTGCGGTTTCCGAAACTGGGTGACCGATGCGGCTTGTTTTTCATGAGCGTCGGGATGTTGACGGCTTATATGGATCTGCTTACATGGCCTCTGGTGACGTTGGCGGTTCCCCTGGTGATTCTTCTGCAACAGAAAAGCGGTACAAGGGAAAGAATAAAAAAGACGGTGGAAACTTCTGTATGCTGGGGTGTGGGCTATGTTGTGCAGTGGGCGTTTAAGTGGCTTGCGGCAACGCTGTTTTTGGAGGATAATGTGATTGCGGACGCGTTGGAGAGCCTTTTGTTCCGCAGCGCTCTGGACGGGGAGAAGACACTTACATGGGGGCATGTGGTGATGAAAAATCTGTCGGTATTTTGCAATCCACCCTGTCTGCTTCTCGGGGGCACGGCTGTCTTGCTGACTGGCATTCTTCTCTATAAAAAAAGAGAGCAAATACAATGGAACCGCATGATCGCATGGTGCTTGGTTGGGATATCCCCGTTTCTCTGGTATCTGGTTACAAGAAATCATGCGTATGAGCATTACTGGATGACATGGAGGAACCTGTCGATCACTGTGTTTGCGGTGTGTGGTGGACTGGCGGAGGCGATGCGGGAGGATGAGCTGATTTGTATAAAAAGTATCTAGGGGACACGGAGCTGAGTACAAGCCGTAAGATTATGCTGCCGACACCCCGATATGTGGTTTTTTATAATGGACTGGACAGACGGGAAGAAACGTTTACACAGTATTTGTCGGAATCTTTTGCGGGAGATGAAGGCTGTATTGAAGTGACGGTAAGGACGTACAACATCAACTATGGGCATAACAGGGAATTGCTTGAAAAGTGTCCGACATTAAATGGTTATGCAAAGTTTGTATCTATGGTAAGGAAAATCTGGAGATTATGGAGCTGCCAAAAGCGGTGGGAAATGCAGTGACAGAATGTATTCGGCAGGATATTCTGAAAGATTTTCTTGTGACGCAGAGAAACGAGGTGGTTGCAATGTCGATATATGAGTACAATGAAGAATATGCGATGCGTGTGACCTATGAGGACGGAGAGAACGCTGGCTACATGAGAGGAAAGGAAGAAGGAAGAAGACAAAGCCTGATACATAATATTGAAGCGGCTATGAAGAATTTTGGGATCAGTCTGGAAAAAGCGTGCGCAGGGCTGGATGTCACTGTGGAGGAATACCAGCGCGTGAAAGCGCAAAATGCCCGGACGAATTAAATGTGGCGTGCTTTTATGTGACATAGCATAGGCAAGGGAACTCTGGCATGGGGAACACTCATTTCAGGGTTCTTTTTTCGCCATTTGGTTGATCTTTCACCTGTGTTTCAACATACGGGTTATTGTGGAACCGAAGGTATCTTGTTATGATTAGAAGCAACAGGGCAGATACGAACGGAGGAAAGAAATTTGAGTGACAGCATAGGAACGATCATTATGAAAAAGAGGAAGCAGTTAGGGTACACCCAGCAGAAGATTGCCGATTATCTAAACGTTTCCTTTCAGGCGGTCTCCAAGTGGGAGAACGGCACGGCATACCCGGACATCAGCCTTTTGCCGCAGCTTGCGCATATTCTGGGCACGACTACGGATACCCTCTTAGGGTACAGCGCCGCGCCCGTGACAGACTATGAAAAACGGTATGAGAATGAGGCGTATTACTGGGGGCTGCAGCCCAACGAGCTGTGTTATGAGATTATGAAAATCAAGCCGCCTGTAAAACCTTACCGGGTTTTGGAGATCGGCTGCGGGGAAGGGAAGGATGCGGTTTTTCTTGCGAAGAATGGTTATCTTGTCTCAGCCTTTGATGCGGCGGAGAACGGATTGGAGAAAGCGCGCGGTCTGGCGGAGCAGCACGGAGTAAAAGTTGACTTTTTTAAAGCGGATGTGCTGGATTATAGACCGGATACAACGTTTGACATCGTGTTTTCCAGCGGGGTGCTCCACTATATCCCGAGGGAACTGCGGGGAGAAGTGATTGCCTGCCTGAAAGATCACACGGCTGTCGGGGGCATCCATGCGGTCAATGTCTTTGTGGATAAGCCCTTTATTGCGCCTGCGCCGGACCGGGAGCCAAATGAGATCGAGAGGGGAAACTGGCGCTCCGGGGAACTGCAGGGACTGTATCATGACTGGTTTTTTCATGCCGGTGACGAAATCATATTTGACTGCGACAGCGGCGGCGTGCCCCACCAGCACTGTATGGATATTTTGATCGCGGAGAAAATGGATGTCAAACCGGGGAGAGTGTGATATACTTACCATAAAAAAGGGAAAGGCGGTAAGTATATGAATCCTGTATATGATAAACTCTTAAAATGCTATGACTGTTACAAAGCAAAAATTGACTTTGAGCCGAAGGTGGCTGTGGTTTTAGGTTCGGGTCTCGGTAATTTTGCGAAGGTGGTGGATGTGAAGGCGGAACTTCCCTACAGTGAGATTGAGGGATTTCCGGTATCGACGGTGCCGGGACATGCCGGGAAATTTATTTTCGGCTACATCAATGAGGTGCCGGTTGTGCTGATGCAGGGGCGTGTGCACTATTACGAGGGATATCCGATCACGGACGTGGTATTGCCGGCACGTCTGATGAAGATGATGGGAGCGGAAGTGCTCTTTTTGACGAATGCTTCCGGCGGGATCAACCCGGCGTTCCATGCGGGCAGTCTGATGCTGATTCAGGATCATATTTCCCTGTTTGCGCCGAATCCACTGATCGGACCGAACATCGAGGAGCTGGGCACCAGATTCCCGGATATGTCCCATGTCTATGACGAGGATTTACAGGGGATTATCAGGGAGACGGCAAAAGAGAACGATATCGAACTGTTTGAGGGCGTGTACGCACAGCTTACGGGACCTTCCTTTGAGTCTCCCGCAGAAATTCAGATGCTGCATAAGCTGGGAGTAAGCGCGGTGGGTATGAGCACCGTTGTGGAGGCGATTGCGGCGAACCATATGGGCATGAAAATCTGCGGTGTGTCCTGCGTCAGCAATCTGGCGGCGGGCATGAACAGCGCGCCTTTGACCCACGAGGAAGTGCAGGAGGCGGCGAACGCGGTGGCGCCCAAGTTCGAGAAATTGTTGGTGGAGTCCATCACGAAGTTTAAGGTGTGAAAATGAGAGAGAAAGATATGGATAGCAGTCGTTTATTTCAGGAAGGGATAAAGGAACTGATCAGAAAGGCAATCGGGGCGAGAAGGAAATCCTACTCGCCTTATTCCCGTTATCAAGTCGGGGCGGCTTTGCTTACCGCGGACGGGCAGATTGTCACAGGCTGTAATATTGAGAATGCGGCTTACGGACCGAGCAACTGTGCCGAGCGGACGGCGTTTTTTAAGGCGGTCAGCGAAGGGGTGCGGAAGTTTGCGGCGATCGCCATTGTGGGAAGCCCCGAGGGGGAGGAGCTGACGCAGTACGCCTATCCCTGCGGGGTGTGCAGGCAGGTGATGAGAGAGTTTTGCGAGCCGGAATGCTTTCAGATTATCGTGGCGAAGTCGGAGGAGGACTACCGCGTGATGACGCTGGCGGAGCTTCTGCCGGAGGGGTTCGGACCGGAAAACCTGCACTGCGAAAGAGAGTAGGAGACATATCCATGTTACTGCAGAGAGAATACCGTACCCGCTGCGGCGTCATTCACTACTGGCTCAGTAAAAAGATGGACTCGGAAGTGACGCTGGTTTTTTTGCCGGGACTGACCGCAGACCACCACCTGTTCGATAAGCAAATGGCATATTTTGAAGGAAAGTACAGTGTGTTTGTCTGGGATGCGCCCGGACATGCGTCTTCCTTTCCTTTTGACTTAACGTTTGATCTGTTTGACAAAGCGGCGTGGCTGGATGAGATTTTGTCTACGGAGGGGATGGCGCGCCCTGTCATCATAGGGCAGTCGATGGGAGGCTATGTGGGGCAGGCATATGCGCAGCTATTTCCCGAAAAGCTTAAGGGTTTTGTCTCGATTGATTCTGCGCCTCTGCAGAGAAGGTATGTGACTGCGGCGGAGATATGGCTGCTGAAAAGGATGGAGCCGGTTTACCGTTATTATCCTTGGAGATGGCTGCTGCGGTCAGGGACAAAAGGGATAGCTGTCTCAGAATACGGAAGAAAGCTGATGTACGATACCATGAAAGAGTACGAGGGACAGAAGGCAAGGTATGCGAAACTGGCAGGGCATGGGTTTCGTATATTGGCGGAGGCGATGGAGCGGGATCTTCCCTATCGGATTCCCTGTCAGGCGCTTTTGCTGTGCGGGGAAAAGGATCATGCCGGTTCCTGTATCAGATATAACAGGGCGTGGCATAGACATACCGGAATCAGGCTGGAGTGGATCAAAAACGCCGGACATAATTCCAATACGGATGCGCCGGAGAGGGTAAATTACCTGATAGAAGAACTGGCAATACAATGCCAAACAGACGGGATGGCGGATGAAAAGGAGGATGACAGGTAGCGCATGAACTACAGATTTTACAATGCAAAAATTCTTACCATGAAAACGACAGATATTATGGAAGGGGAACTCTGGGTGCAGGATGACAAAATCCTGTATGTGGGGGAAGGCGGTGACGCGGCGGCGGTCTGTCAGTCGCTTTCCATAGAGAGCATTCTCTGGGACAGGGAGATCGACTGCGGCGGGAATCTTCTGATGCCGGGCTTCAAGGATGCCCACACCCATTCCGCGATGACGTTTCTGCGCTCTTACGCGGACGACCTGCCGCTGCAGGACTGGCTGTTTCAGCAGGTATTCCCGATGGAGGATAAGCTTGACGGGGAGATGATTTATCATCTCACAAAGCTGGCGGTACTGGAGTATCTGACCAGCGGCATCACTTCCATCTTCGATATGTATCTGTCCCCGGAGGATACGGCGAGGGCATGTGTGGAGATGGGGATGCGGTGCGTGCAGGTCAGCGGCGCCAGTGGACAGGAGGGGTTTGAAGAGTCTCTTGCAAAGATGGAGGAAAGATATCATTCTTTAAACAATTTTGATCCCCTGCACTCTTACTTTATCGGTTTTCATGCGGAGTATACTTGCTCCAAGGCGCTTTTGGAACAGGTGGCGGCAATGGCGCACAAGTACAAGGCACCGGTGTTCACGCATCTTTCCGAGACAAAGGCGGAGGTGGAGGGCTGCAGGGAGCGCTACGGCATGTCCCCGGTAAAGCTTCTTAATTCCCTCGGCATGTTTGATTACGGCGGGGGCGGCTACCACTGTGTCTGGATGGATGAGGAGGACATGGATATCTTCGCGGAACGGGGGTTGAGCGTTGTCACAAATCCCGGCTCCAACACGAAGCTGGCAAGCGGCATCGCGCCGATTTCCGCGTATCTGAAGCGCGGCGTCAATGTGGCGGTCGGCACGGACGGCTCTGCAAGCAACAACTGTCTTGACATGTTTCGGGAAATGTTTCTGGTCACGGGGCTTGCCAAGCTGAGGGAGCAGGACGCGGCGGCTGTGGACGCGCTGGAAGTATTGAAGATGGCGACGGTGAACGGCGCAAAGGCTATGAACCTGCCGGACACGGATGTGCTGGCGGCGGGAAAGCAGGCGGATGTGATTCTGATCGATCTGCACCAACCCAACATGCAGCCTCTCAACAATATTGCGAAAAATCTGGTATACAGCGGCAGCAAGCAGAATGTAAAAATGACGATGATCCGCGGACGGATTTTGTATGAGAACGGGCAGTTTGCGAAAGAGATAGATGAGGGAGAAATTTATGGAAAGGCGAATGAGATTATAAATAATCTCAAGTGAGTATGGACGCTTTTATTTTTATATGTCTGATTCTGCTTGCCATTGTACTTGTGATGACAAAAGAGTATGTGGACAGCAGAAGGTTTCTGGAGAGAAGGCTGCGGGAGATTTATGCGGGTTACGGTACGCCGCCCGAGCGAAGTTACGGGGCGGAGGAACTTTCCCATATCAGCATGTATTATGAAAAACACAGGACGGCGGATCAGATCGACGATATCACATGGAATGATCTGTATATGGATGCGGTGTATCAGCGGATGAACACCTGTCTCTCGGCGGCTGGTGACGAGTATCTGTATTACAGGCTGAGGACGCCCGCGGCGGATGCCGTCGAGCTTGAAAAAATGGAACGGCGAATCGCGCTTTTTATGGAGCGGGAGGAGGAGCGGCACAGGCTGCAGCGGATTTTTTTCATGCTCGGACGGACGGGACGGCACTCCATCTACGAGTATCTGGATCATCTGGATCTGCTCGGGGAGCGAAAGAGCGACAGGTATTTTTTCTGGGATGCGCTCGTTTTGGTGAGTATAGGAGGCATGTTTGTCTCTCTTCCGGTGGGATTGGTCTGTCTCTTCGGGGTTCTGTGCCATAATCTGATCGATTACTTTAAGGAATTTAGGCAGATCGAGCCGTACATCACCAGTTTTGCCTATGTGAGAAGGCTTTTAAAAGGCGGGGAAGAGCTGGGGAAAGCGGAAATCAGCGGAATAGAGGAGGAGCTTGCGGCGGTAAGGGAGGCATGCAAAAGCCTGCGGGGATTTATGAAAAGCTCGTATCTGGTTTCCGGAAGCAGGCAGGGGAGCGGCAATCCGCTGGAGGTGTTGTTTGACTATCTGCGGATGTTGTTTTATATGGATCTGATCCGCTTTAACAAGGCGCTGCAGGACTTGCAAAAGAATATGGGAGAGGTGGATCGGCTGATCACGGTGACGGGTGAGCTTGAATGTGCGGTGGCGGCAGGTTCTTTCCGGAAAAGTCTGGAGCAGGGCTTTTGTGTGCCGGCGCTTTACGAGGAAGCGGGGAAAGGGTTTTCCCTGCGCGCCCAGGGGCTGTACCATCCTCTGCTGCGTGAGGCGGTGGCGAATGATCTGGAGGTGAAGAGAGGGGTGCTTTTAACCGGTTCCAACGCTTCTGGAAAATCCACCTTTCTGCGTGCGGTGGCTGTGAACGCGCTGCTTGCGCAGACGGTGCACACCTGTGCGGCGGCAAGCTATAAAGCGCCGTTTTACCGGGTTTATTCTTCCATGTCGCTGCGTGACGACTTGGCGGGCGGCGACAGCTACTATATGGTGGAGATCAAGTCCATCAAGCGGATGCTTGACCAAGTTAGTCAAGAAGAGGGACGCCCCGTGCTCTGCTTTGTGGATGAGGTACTCCGGGGAACGAACACGGTGGAGCGGATTGCGGCTTCCACCCAGATCATGAAAAAACTGGCGGCGGGTCATGCGCTCTGTTTTGCGGCGACCCATGACGTGGAACTGACAAAACTGTTGGAACGGGAATATGACAATTTCCACTTTGAGGAGCGGATTGAGGAGAACGATATTTACTTCCCTTATCAGTTGATGGAGGGTCCGGCGTCCACAAGAAACGCCATCGCACTCCTCCGGATGCTGGGATATGAGAACGGGATCACCGACGAGGCGGAGGCGATGGCGGAGCGCTTTTTGCGGAGCGGGAGTTGGAATGGGGGCTAATATGAAAGTGACAATTTACACGGACGGCGCGGCGCGTGGAAACCCGGATGGACCGGGCGGCTACGGAACGGTGCTGCAATATGTTGACAGCAGGGGAACGCTGCACGAGCGGGAGTACTCCGCAGGGTACAAAAAGACGACCAACAACCGGATGGAGCTGATGGCGGCGATTGTAGGTCTGGAAGCTCTCACAAAACCGTGCGAGGTGCTCCTGATCTCCGACTCCAAATATGTGACGGACGCCTTCAACCAGCACTGGATTGAGGGGTGGCAGAAAAAGGGATGGAAGACGGCGGGAAACAAGCCTGTCAAAAACGTGGATTTGTGGGAACGGCTGTTACGCGCCATGGAGCCGCACCGCGTCACCTTCCAGTGGGTAAAGGGTCATGACGGGCATCCGGAGAACGAGCGGTGCGACAAGTTGGCAACCACGGCAGCTGACGGTACGGAATTGCTTGACGATACCTTCTGATTGGTGGTATCATAATTGTAATGTAATTTGAGAAAGCGGTTTCGGACAAGTTCTTTCGTCGGAAGCGAAGCAATTCGGAAAGAGAAGGATGTGGAAAGATGGCAAATTTAATTTTATTTGTAAACTCGTTATTATCGTATCTCCTTTTGTTTGTACTGATTGTTGCGCTGGTGATTGTGGCATGTGTGATCGGCGTGAAATGGAGAAAGAGTAAGGACGCGAAGGCGGCTCTGGACACGCAGGCGGATGCGGCTGACGGAAGTACAACGGCATAGTGTTTTTGCAGCTTTATTTAGTGTAGGAAGAAAACGAAAGGGTGTCCTTGAGGGAACGCCCTTTCTTCTTATTATGGAGGCAAAAATGGCAAAATATACAACCATTCTTTGGGACTTGGATCAGACGCTGCTCAACTTTGATCTTTCTATGGAGCACGCGCTGCGGGCGGTGTTCGACCGGTATGGGCTGCCGATTGACGAGGAGATTGCGGCGCGCTACGACGTTATCAACAGAAGCTACTGGCTCCGTCTGGAATCGGGGGAGCTGACCAAAGAGCAGGTGACGGTGGGACGGTTCCGTACCTTGTTTGAAGAGCTGGGAATCATCCATGTGGCGCCGGAGCAGGTCAACGCGGACTACCAGCGGGAACTGGGAAACGTTTTCTTCTATATGGAAGACGCGGAGGAGCTTGTCACGCAGCTTAAGGAGAAGGGTTACCGGCAGTATGTGGTGACCAATGGAGTCAATTCCACACAGGCGAGCAAGATGAAACTGTCCGGGCTTGACAAGATCATGGACGGGGTGTTCGTCTCAGAACTTATGGGATATCCTAAGCCGCGGAAAGAATATTTCGATGCCTGTTTTGCGGCAATGCCGGGTGTGACGCGGGGGGAGTGCATTCTGGTTGGGGATTCTCTGACGAGTGACATGAGGGGCGCCCAGAACGCGGGTGTGGCGTCCTGCTGGTTTAACCCGACGGGAAGAGCGAAGGATGTAGAGGTGCGGACGGATTACGAGATACGCAGGCTGGAAGAATTGTTGGCAATACTGGAACCGAGTAAAAAGTAAGGCATTCTCCGCACTGTGGAATCATGGGGTTGAAACAATGGCAAAATCGACGAAGCAGAAACAGAAATTGTTATATTTGGTTAAAATTCTGACAGAGCAGTCCGACGAGGAGCACTGTCTGAGTGCGCAGGCGTTGATCGACGCGCTGGCGGCGTATGATGTGAAGGCGGAGCGCAAGAGCATTTACGACGATATCGCCCAGCTCATCGACTTCGGGTACGATATCGTGCTGGTCAAGGCGAAGACAGGCGGCGGTTATTATTTGGCAGGGAGAGATTTTGAACTGGCGGAGTTAAAGCTCTTGGTGGAGACGGTGCAGGCGTCCCGGTTTCTGACGGCGAACAAATCGAGGGAGCTGATCTCTAAGATTGAGAAGCTTGCATCGAAGGCGGAGGCGGGACAGCTGCAGAGACAGGTCTATGTGGCGAACCGCATTAAGACGGCGAACGAGAGCATTTACTATGTGGTGGACGATATTCACAGGGCAATACAGGGGAATCGTCAGATTTCCTTTCAGTATCTGGAGTGGAACCTGCAGAGGGAGCTCGTGCCGCGGCGGGACGGCAAACCCTATCTGGCAAGCCCGTGGGCGCTCACCTGCAAGGACGAGTACTATTATCTGATCGCTCATGACAGCGAGGAGGACAAGATCAAGCATTTCCGTGTGGACAAGATGGCAAAAATCGAGGTGCTTGACAAAAAACGCGAGGGCGCGGCGCTCTTTGAGCGGTTCGACATTGCGGATTACGCGAACAAAACCTTCGGCATGTACGGCGGAAGAGAGGAGGTTGTCACCCTGATGTTTGACAACAGCCTGATCGGCGTGGTGATGGACCGGTTTGGCAGGGAGGCGGCAGTCCGCATCCGGGACGATAAGCATTTTTCCGTCAGGGTGCAGGTGGCGGTCAGCGGTCAGTTTTTCGGATGGCTGACGGGGCTTGGCGAGGGGGCGCGGATTCTGGCGCCGGCGTCTGTGGCGGATGAGTACCGGCTTCACCTGCAGAAAACGCTTGCCGGGTATGAGGGAAATCGGACGGATTGATTGTAAAAGGGATATGTACCCAAAAGACATATCCCTTTTTGGTGTTTTTTCCGAGGGGTTTTCATTGACATAACATGTTTATTACCGTATACTAATCCTAAACCGCAATATATTGTGCTGTTATGTTAACTAACACTATATTTTGTGGAAAACACTGCAGGACTGCAGGTGGATAAAGTTACGGAGGGGCGTATGAGCAGTAAATTTGAATCGGATCGTTCGGATGGGGAGAATTACGGTCTTAAGTACCAGCCGGATAAGGGTGTGAAAGTGATCAAGAAGGATGGCAGTCTGGAGGCATTTAATGTCCAGAAGGTCATCGATGCAGTGGGGAAGAGCGCATACCGTGCCCTCACGAAGTTTACGGAGGAGGAGAAGCGTCATATCTGCCAGACGGTAGTTGACAAGGTGAACGAGCTGGACGAGGAGAAGATACCGATCCAGATCATGCACAATATTGTGGAGAGTGCGCTGGAGGACGTGAAGCCGATTGTGGCGAAGAGCTACCGCGATTACCGCAATTACAAGCAGGATTTTGTGCGCATGATGGACGACGTCTACAAGAAGAGCCAGTCGATCATGTACATCGGCGACAAGGAGAACGCTAATACGGACAGCGCCCTTGTCTCCACGAAGCGCAGCCTGATTTTTAATCAGTTTAATAAGGAGCTTTACCAGAAATTTTTTATGACCACGGAAGAGATCCAGGCGTGCCGGGACGGCTATATCTATGTCCATGACATGTCTGCCAGAAGGGATACGATGAACTGCTGTCTCTTTAATGTGGCGGAGGTGCTTTCCGGCGGTTTTGAGATGGGAAATATCTGGTACAATGAGCCGAAAACGCTTGACGTTGCTTTCGATGTCATAGGGGACATCGTCCTGAGCGCGGCGAGCCAGCAGTACGGCGGTTTTACGGTGCCTGAGGTGGATAAGATCTTAGAGCCCTACGCGGAGAAATCCTACAAGAGAAATATAGCGAAATATAAAAAACTGGGAATCGACAAGGAGACGGCGGCGGCGGAAGCCCTTGCGGATGTGACGAAAGAGTTTGAGCAGGGTTTTCAGGGCTGGGAATATAAGTTTAATACGGTGGCGAGCAGCCGCGGCGATTATCCGTTTATCACGGTGACGGCAGGAATCGGCACGGGTCGTTTTGCACGCCTTGCGACGATTCAGATGCTCAATGTGCGCAGGAAGGGGCAGGGCAAGAAGGAGTGCAAAAAGCCTGTGCTTTTCCCGAAGATTGTTTTTTTGTATGATGAAAATTTACACGGTCCCGGCAAGGAGCTGGAGGACGTGTTCGAGGCGGGCGTCAAGTGCTCCGCAAAGACCATGTATCCCGACTGGCTGAGCCTGACAGGAAAGGGTTATATCGCCAGCATGTACAAGCAGTACGGCAAGGTGATCTCTCCCATGGGCTGCCGTGCGTTCCTGTCCCCGTGGTACGAGCGGGGCGGTATGCATCCAGCTGACGACAAGGATGTTCCCGTTTTTGTGGGAAGGTTTAATGTGGGGGCAGTCTCCCTGCATCTGCCTATGATTCTGGCGAAATCCAGACAGGAGGGCAGGGATTTCTATGACGTGCTCGACTATTATCTGAATCTGATCAGACAGCTTCACATCAGGACTTACGCGTATCTGGGCGAGATGCGCGCGTCCACGAATCCGTTGGCATATTGTGAGGGCGGTTTCTTAGGGGGGCATCTGCAGCTTCACGACAAGATCAAGCCGATTTTGAAATCAGCGACGGCAAGTTTCGGGATCACGGCGTTTAACGAACTGCAGGAGCTGTACAACGGAAAATCGCTGGTGGAGGACGGTGCTTTCGCTCTGGAAGTGCTGGAGCATATCAATCATAAGATTGAGGAATACAAGGAAGAGGATGGGCACCTTTATGCCATCTACGGAACGCCAGCTGAGAACCTCTGCGGTCTGCAGGTGAAACAGTTCCGTGCCAAGTACGGCATTGTGGAGGGCGTGTCAGACAGGGAGTATGTATCCAACAGTTTCCACTGCCATGTGACGGAGGACATCACGCCCATAGAGAAGCAGGATTTGGAGTACCGCTTCTGGGAGATGGCGAATGGCGGCAAGATCCAGTATGTGAAATATCCGATTGATTACAATATTGAGGCGATCAAGACGTTGATCCGCAGGGCGATGGACATGGGTTTTTACGAGGGAGTGAATCTTTCCCTCGCATACTGTGACGACTGCGGGCATCAGGAACTGGAAATGGACGTCTGCCCTGTGTGCGGCAGCCGCAATCTGACAAAGATCGACCGTATGAACGGGTATCTCGCTTATTCCCGCGTTCACGGCGACACCCGCTTGAGTGAGGCGAAAATGGCGGAGATCGCGGAACGAAGGAGCATGTGATGAGATACCATAATATAACCAAGGACGATATGTTAAACGGCGACGGTCTGCGGGTTGTGCTCTGGGTGGCGGGTTGTACCCACTGTTGTAAGGAGTGCCAGAATCCGCTGACATGGGACCCGGACGGCGGGCTCCCCTTCGACGAGGCGGCGAAGCAGGAAATTTTTTCGCAGCTGGAGAAATCTTATATCAACGGCATCACCTTTTCGGGCGGCGATCCGCTTCACTCGGCGAACCGGCTTGGCGTGCGCAGTCTGATGGAGGAGATCAAAAGCAGATACCCGGAGAAAACGATCTGGCTTTATACCGGGGACAGCTGGGAGGATGTGCTGCACTATCCGATGATGAAGTATGTGGATGTGCTTGTCGACGGAGAATTTAAGAAGGATTTGAAGGATGTGAAGCTTCTCTGGAAGGGGAGCAGCAACCAGAGGGTGATTGACGTTCAGAAGAGCCTGCAGCAGACCGACCCTTCCAATCCGTTGATCTATTGCGGGAATTATGCGTGACGGGAAGGGAAATACGGATGGAACACATTAAAATCAAATATTTTACGGATAAAATTGATAAACTGACTTACATAGACGGCAAGTCGGATTGGATCGACCTGCGTGCCGCGGAGGATGTGGAATTAAAGAAAGGCGAATTTAAGTTGATTCCGCTCGGGGTGGCAATGGAGCTGCCGGCAGGGTATGAGGCGCATGTGGTGCCGAGAAGCTCGACTTTCAAAAACTTCGGCGTCATTCAGACCAACCATCAGGGGGTGATCGACGCCTCCTACTGCGGGGACAACGACCAGTGGTTTATGCCGGTCTACGCGGTCAGGGATACACAGATTCGTGTGAACGACCGCATCTGCCAGTTCCGCATTATGGAGAACCAGCCGAAGATTGTCTTTGACGAGGTGGCGCATCTTGAGAACGCGGACCGGGGCGGGCACGGGAGCACCGGGAAACAGTAATAAAGCGGACTTATAATACTACGAATAAAAAAACGATACGACGGAGGCGATATGCAGGTACAGAAGGTTAACAGTGAAGAAAAACTTGTGAATACGATTATGTTTGCCTATATTCTCGGCGTGGCGATTTCAGGCTGGGGATTTGTCATGATTATGTTAAACGGAGGGGTGCGGGAATGCATATTCCTCTTATCCGGCGTGTGCGCCATCGTGACCAGGGTGTTTGAGAAACAGCTTGGCAGTAAGGCAAAGTATGTCTATGCGTGCATTCCGCCCGTGATTGGCGCGATTACGGCGGCTGTGGGCGGACCGAGCGACAGCGCGGGCTATGTATGTCTGACGCACTATTATTTTGTGGCAACTTTACTGCTTGTGCCTTATTATGAGAAAAAGATCCTCAAAGTGAGTACGATAGTGACTATTGTAGTCAATTTTGTGATGATGCTGCTATTTCCGGCGGGCTTCTTAAAGCTTCATCTTCCGATCGGATGGCTCTTTACGGGAATCGTCTATGTGATTCTGTTTGTGGCATGCTTATTCATTGTGCATCGGACTACAGTCCTTTTTGGTGTTGTGGAAGATAAGGGGAAAGAAGTGGAAAGTGTGCTGGATTCCGTACAGGCGCTCTCAGACAGGCTTTTTGATGCAGGGACGGCTCTCTCACAGATTTCCGAGAACGAGAGTGCGGCTGCACAGGAGCTGGCGGCGACAAGTGAAGAGCTTGTGGGCAACAGCAATACGCTTGGCATGAAGACGGACGAGAGCATGGGCAATTTAAGCGAGCTGAAAGAGTGGGAGAGTGTTGTCGCAGACAATGTGGAAAAGGTAGAACAGACCTCCAAAGATCTGTTGGATAAATCGCAGGAAAACGAAAAGCTGTTAAACGACTTGCAAAAGATCAACGGCGAAGTTTCGGAGTCCATGCAGCTTACAATCGAGGTGGCGAAGAAGTTGTCCGACGCGGTGCAGGAGATCGGCGTTACGCTGAAGCTGATCAGCGATATTTCCTCCTCCACGAACCTTCTTGCGCTGAACGCGTCCATTGAGGCGGCGAGAGCGGGAGAGGCAGGAAAAGGCTTCGCGGTGGTTGCTACGGAGGTGGGAACCCTTGCCAACAGCACGCAGGAGTCCCTGCGGGTGGTGCAGTCCGTGATTGAGCGGGTGCAGAACAATGTGAAAGAAATCACGGCGCAGGTGGAGGAGAACTCGACCAAGCTCGGCACCCAGAACGCGTATTTCGAGAATGTATTTAAGAGTATGCGTGACATGACGGTGCTTCTCAATGAATCAGTCGGCGAGATCCGGAACATGGGAGACACCTACGCAAAGCAGGCGGAAGTCATTGAGCGGACGGTGTCCATTAATCAGGATATTGCAGAGAGTATAAGAAAAGAGAACGAGCATTTCCATTCCATCAACAGCATGGCGGAAGGCAATGCGGGTGATACGGCGGAGGTGACCAAACAGGCTGGTCTGATCAGTGAGATGGTTGATGAAATGAACCGGATTTTGAACAGGCAGGAATAAAGGAAACGCTGCCCGGCGTGCATAAGAAAACTCCTTCCAAGACATACTATGGGAAACAATGGTAAGTCACGGAAGGAGTTTTTGCGTTGAATAATAAGGAAAAGATGACAACCTCCCTGCAGGAAAGCATGGCTTATATGAAGGCGCACATGGCGCCGGACACGAGCTTTGACGTAGTCTACCGCGTGATTGATGTGGGTGGCAGACAGGCGTGCATTTATTTTATCGACGGTTTCTGCAAAGATGAACTGATGATGAAGATTCTCCAGTATTTTATCGGTCTGACACCGGAGGATATGCCGGAGAGTGCTTATGAAATGTCAAAGAAGGCGACGCCGTACGTGGAGGTGGATCTCAAAGACAAATGGGATGATATCATCTACAACGTGCTGTCCGGCGTGTTCGCACTTTTTATCGACGGCTATGACAGGTGTGTGCTGATTGATTCCCGAACCTATCCCGCCCGAAGCGTTTCGGAACCCGATAAGGACAAGACGCTGCGCGGCAGCAAGGACGGGTTCGTGGAGACGGTGGTCTTCAATACGGCGCTGATCAGACGGCGCATCAGAAGCACCGAACTTCGCATGGAGATGATGAACGCCGGAAAGAGCTCGCAGACAGATATCGTGCTCTGCTATATGGACAACCGGGTGGATCACGCGTTTTTGGAGAAGGTAAAAAAGCGGATTGAAAATATCAAGGTGGATGCGCTGACCATGAATCAGGAGAGTCTGGCGGAGTGTCTCTACCAGCGCATGTGGTTCAATCCTTTTCCCAAATTTAAGTTTACCGAGCGTCCGGACGTGGCGGCGGCGCAAGTGCTTGAGGGGGATATCGTGATACTGGTGGACAATTCCCCTTCGGCTATGATTGTGCCGACCTCGATTTTTGATATTGTGGAGGAGGCGGACGATTACTATTTTCCGCCGGTCACCGGGACTTACTTACGTCTGACGCGGTTTTTGATTTCGATCCTCACCTATATCATGACGCCGACCTTCCTGCTGCTGATGGAGAATCCCCAGTGGGTTCCCGAGAGCTTTCAGTTTATCATGCTGCAGGAGGAGTCGAACATTCCTTTGATCGCGCAGTTTTTGATACTGGAGCTGGCAATAGACGGCTTGAAGCTGGCGGCGGTCAATACGCCCAACATGCTGAGTACACCGCTTAGCGTGATGGCGGCGTTGGTGCTCGGCGAGTTTTCCGTCAACAGCGGCTGGTTCAACTCTGAGGTAATGTTATATATGGCGTTCGTCGCCATCGCCAACTACACCCAGCAGAACTATGAGCTTGGCTACGCGTTAAAGTTTATGCGTATCATCAATCTGATTCTGACGGCAATTTTCGGTATTTACGGTTATGTGGGGGCGATTGTGTTTTTCCTGTTGTCCATCGTCTTCAACAAGACGTTGTCGAACAAGAGTTATATTTATCCACTTTTGCCCTTCAATTTCAGACAGCTCGCAAAACGGCTGCTGCGGCTGCGGCTGCCGGAGGCAAAACAGTAGGATGACTTGGCATGAAAAGAGAATAAAATTTAACTTAATATGATTAAATATGAACTAATAAATAGCTAAAATTTAATAGCTGAATTTGTACGTATTTCATAAAAATGGAAAAGAAGTTTTGTTCTACTTGTTATTTTATGGCTGCGATAGTACAATAAATGGCAGAGAAAAGGTAAACATCGGAAGTTTGGCTGTTGCAGCCCTATATAAATTAATTAGCTAAACTTAAGTTATATTAAGCCCCTGTTGTTATATATGTAGGCAATGCAATTTGGCAAAAGGTCTGCGAAAAGGAACGAGGTATGAAGACAGAGGGCTGTGGCGGTGAAATGCGGATGACGGAGGAGAACGGGAATGGGATATGAAATACGCGCGGAAAAGGGATGGGTGAACAGGGGAAATTTGTACCGGATCAAGGAATTGATGAAACGTGCCGAGCGGGGTGACCGTATGACGCTGGCGTTTTTGGGCGGCTCGATCACGCAGGGGTCCGTTTCCTCGCAGTACACGAACTGTTATGCCTATCTGGTCTACGACTGGTTTGTGAGGCGTTTCCACAAAACCGCGTTTACCTATGTGAATGCGGGTGTGGGCGGCACCACGTCTCAGTTTGGCGCGGCGAGGGTGGACGAGGATGTGTTGGCATCTAAGCCGGATTTTGTGGTCATCGAATTTTCGGTCAATGATGACAATACGGATTTTTACAGGGAAACCTATGAGGGGCTGGTGCGGAAGGTGTACGGGAACGCATTTGCGCCGGCGGTTTTATTGGTACATAACATGTATTATGACACGGGTGTCAGCGCAGAGGAGAAGCACCGGGAAATCGGGGCGCACTACCATCTGCCAAGCGTCAGCATGAAGCCGCCTATCTATGCGGAAGTGGAGGCGGGCGCGATCGACAGGCGGGCGCTCACGCCGGATGACCTGCATCCCAATTCGGAGGGGCACGCCCTTCTCGCGGAAGTCATCACGGACTGTCTGGATCGGATTTATTCGCAGAGACATGAGGCGGAGGAACCGTTTCCGATGCCCGCGCCGCTGACGGAAAACGCCTATGAGAAGGCAGGGCGGCTGCAGAACCATAACAGCGCGCCGGTCTGCGAGGGATTCTCAGTGGACAATACGCTGAAAAAATACGTGAACGACATGTTCCGCGGCGGCTGGACAGCTTCGGAGCAGGGGGCGAAAATCTGTTTTGAGGTGGAAGGAACGGAGATCGCCGTGCAGTACCGCAAGTCGGTAAAACATCCCGCACCTGTGGCGATCGCGGTGGTGGACGGCAATGAGGAAAAAGCGGTCGTGCTGGACGCCAATTTCGAGGAGGACTGGGGCGACTGTCTCTATATCGACACGCTGGCGCATCATATTTCGCCCGGCGCGCACCGGGTGGAGATACGGCTGACGCAGACACATGCGGATGATGCGGTGCCATTTTATCTGGTTTCAATTATTAAAGCATAAAAAGAATGGAGTTTTGCAATTACCTGTCACGAATACAATATAAAGAAGGGAAAGAATACATATGTTCAGAGACGATTTTGTGTGGGGCGTGGCGAGCAGCGCCTATCAGATAGAGGGAAATGACCCGGAGGACGGCGCGGGGAAAATGATCTGGGATACGTTTACGGAGGAGGGCGGCATTCTGGATCACACGGACGCCTACGTGGCGTGCGACCATATGCACCGCTATCAGGACGACTTTAAGATGATGCGTCTGCTCGGCGTGAAGGCATATCGTTTTTCCATAAGCTGGGCGAGAATCCTGCCGGAGGGGACGGTGAGAGTGAATGAAAAGGGCGTGGCGCTCTACCGGGATATGATTCTGGAGATGAAGAAGAACGGCATCACGCCCTATCTAACGCTGTATCACTGGGAACTGCCGCAGGCATTGCAGGACAAGGGTGGCTGGCTCAATGAGGAAATCATCGGGTGGTTTGGCGAGTATGCGAAGGTGGTGGCGGAAAACTTTTCGGATCTCTGTACACATTTTTTCACGCTCAACGAGCCCCAGTGCTTTGTAGGGCTTGCGAATCTGCAAGGCATTCACGCGCCGGGGAAAAAACTGCCAGTAAAGGACACATTTCAGATTGCACACAATGCGCTGCGCGCCCACGGACAGGCGGTGATCAATCTGCGCAAATATGCAAAGCAGCCCATTCGGATTGGCTATGCGCCCACATGCGGCATGGCGTATCCTGCAAGCGGTGATCCGGCGGATGTGGAGGCGGCGAGAAAGGTGCTCTTTTCCTTCTATAATCCGATGGAAAACTGGACATGGAATGTGGCGTGGTTTTCCGATCCGGTGTTCCTTGGGCATTATCCCGAGGAGGGACTTATCAAATTCAGAGAGTACCTGCCGAAGATCACGAAGGAAGATATGGAGCTGATCGCGCAGCCGTTAGACTTTATGGGACAGAACATTTATAATGGCTATATGGTGCGCGCGGGAGCGGACGGAGAGCCGGAGTTTGTGGACAGACCGGCAGGATATCCGAAGACTGCGGCGGGCTGGCCGGTGATGCCGGAATGCCTGTGCTGGGGTGTGAAATTCCTGTACGAGAGATATAAAATGCCGATTTATATTACGGAGAACGGCATGTCCTGCCATGACATTGTGTCGAGGGACGGCAGGGTGCACGATCCAAACCGCATTACCTTTTTGGACAAATACCTGTCGGCGCTCCAGTGTGCGGTGGATGACGGCGCGGATGTGAGAGGGTATTTCGAGTGGACGTTTTTAGATAATTTTGAGTGGAATAAGGGCTATACCGAACGGTTCGGGCTGGTGTACGTGGATTTCCAAACCCAGAAGAGGATCGCCAAGGATTCCGCCTACTGGTATCAGAGAGTGATGGAGACAAACGGGGAGGTATTATCGGTGAATCAGAAAGAGAGACCTATCTTATTTTTAAATCCTGTGTTTAAGCAGATGATCTGGGGCGGCGAGCGTCTTGGGACGGACTGGCACTATCAGATTCCGGGGGAAGGCACGGGGGAGTGCTGGGCGGTGAGCGCCCACCCGAACGGGGACTGTACGGTAAAGGAAGGCATCTATGAGGGGAAGACTTTGTCACAGCTCTGGAAGGAGGAGCCGGAGCTTTTTGGCAATACGGGGCTTGACCGTTTTCCGCTTCTCACAAAGATTATTGACGCAAAGACAGACCTTAGCATTCAGGTGCATCCCGACGATGCTTACGCGGGGGCGCATGAGAACGGCTCCCTTGGCAAGACGGAGTGCTGGTACATACTGGATTGTGAGGAAGATTCCACGCTGGTGATCGGTCACAACGCGAAGGATAAGGAAGAGCTTACTGCCATGATAAAAGAGGGCAGATGGGGAGAGTTTATCCGGGAGCTGCCCGTGAAAAAGGGTGATTTTATCCAGATCGACCCAGGCACGGTGCACGCCATCAAGGGCGGCATCATGCTTCTGGAAACCCAGCAAAATTCGGATATCACCTACCGGGTGTACGATTATGACAGGCTCACCGACGGCAAGCCGAGACAGCTTCACGTGGATCAGAGCATCGACGTGATCACGGTTCCGGCAAAGCCAGCCGCAGCGTGCGTCAAGGAGGCGGCAGACCTGCCGAAAGAAGAGAAAAACTTGCTGATTTCCTGCCCCTATTATAAGGTGTGGAAGATCGACGTGGCGAAGCAGATTTCCTTCCCGCAGGAGCATCCCTTCCTGATTATGAGCGTGACGGCGGGAGAAGGGCTGATTAACGGGCAGATGATACAGAAGGGAGACCACTTTATCCTGCCCTGCGGTTACGGTGAGGTGGAGTTACAGGGCGAGATGGAGCTGATCGCGGCTTCCATTTAAGGAGTGTTGTCGAGTGGAGAATGCCGTATTTTGGCATTTGGTCAGAAACCATTCGTGGATTTTGGGGCTTTCGGACAACTCCGGGTGAAAGGAAAGTCCGATCTGGTTTTCATACCTGACGGCGACGATATTGCCGCCAACCTTTGCCAGAATTTCCACGTTCTCTGCGGCGTGCTCGATGTAGGGCGCGCGGATAAAAATCATAGGACAGTTCCCGATTCCCGTCACCGACGCTTCGGTGACAAAGCTGGCGAGCTGCCTGCCGTAAGCGTTTCGCTTCACGATGACGGGCAGTGTTCCCAGATGGGTCGCGGGGCTGTTTCCTATTTCCTCCGCTAAAAGAATCAGCCCGGCGCAGGTGGCAAGTGTGGGCAGACCGCCCGCAATCTTTTCTTTCAGGGGCGCAAACAGCCCGGACTTGTGCAAAAGCTGTCCCTGCACGGTGCTTTCCCCGCCGGGCAGGACAATGCCGCCGATTCCGATTAAGTCGGAGGGCTGCCGGATTTCCGTGCAGACCGCGCCGAGGCTTGTGAGCATCTGTTCATGTTCGATAAATGCGCCCTGTAGGGCGAGGACGCCGATCCTGCTATTTCTCATCCGAAATTCCCTCCATGCTGTTATTGTCCGCGTTCTTCCATAATCAGTTTGATTTCCTCCGGGTTGATTCCGACCATTGCCTCGCCCAGATCTTCCGAGAGTTTGGCGATCAGCGCGGCGTCCGTGTAATTGGTAACTGCCTGTACGATGGCGGCGGCACGTTTTGCCGGATTGCCGGACTTAAAGATACCGGAACCGACGAAGACGCCCTCCGCGCCGAGCTGCATCATCAGCGCCGCGTCCGCGGGCGTCGCGACGCCGCCTGCGGCAAAATTCACGACGGGAAGTTTTCCGTTTTCATGGACATATAATGCCAGTTCATAGGGAACCAGTAACTGCTTTGCCGCCTCAAATAGCTCGTCTTTTTTCATGGAGACAAGCTCTCTGATCTGGGCGTTCATCTTGCGCATATGCCGAACCGCCTGCACCACATCCCCGGTTCCCGGTTCGCCCTTTGTGCGGATCATGGCTGCGCCCTCGCTGATTCTGCGAAGCGCTTCGCCCAGATCCCTTGCGCCGCAGACGAAGGGCACTTTGAATGCCGTTTTATCGATATGGTAAAGGTCGTCCGCGGGGGAGAGGACTTCCGACTCGTCGATATAATCGATCTCGATCGCCTGAAGTATCTGTGCTTCCACAAAGTGCCCGATCCGGCATTTCGCCATGACAGGAATGCTGACGGCGTCCTGTATGCCTTTGATCATCTTCGGGTCGCTCATGCGTGACACGCCGCCTGCCGCCCGGATATCAGCAGGAATCCGCTCCAGCGCCATAACGGCACATGCGCCCGCCGCCTCCGCGATTTTTGCCTGTTCCGGCGTGGTGACGTCCATGATGACGCCGCCCTTTAACATCTGTGCTAATCCTTTATTCAATTCATATTGTGTCTGGTCCATTGTTTTTCCTCCCGGTTGCATTTTGATGGTAACTATGTTACAGTAAATCTGGTTATATAAAAATAATCAATCTGATATAATTTTATATGTCACATAGGGGAGAGAAAACGAATGCTGACCTACAATTTTGCGAAAGCGCAGGGACCTCTGTACGAATACATCTATCAGTGCATAAAAGAGGATATTTTGGACGGAAATCTGAGACAGGGGGAGAAGCTGCCGTCCAAGAGAACCTTCGCCAAAAACAACGGCATTAGTACCATTACTATCCAGAATGCGTATGACCAGTTGATCAGCGAAGGCTACATTTACACGATTCCACAGAAGGGTTATTATGTGGCGAAGCTGGAGGGCATGAAAAAGGTACAGCGGGAGAGCAGCCTTTCTCTGAATATAAACATACCGGAAAAACGGCATTCCTATGCGACGGACTTATCCGACAACAAAATGAATCCAGAGCTTTTCCCCTTTTCCATATGGGCGAAGGTTCTTCGGAGCATTATTTCCGACAAGAGCGGGGAACTGATGGAGGCGTCCCCGGCTGGCGGCATCAGGGAGCTGCGGGCGGCGATCGCAGAACATCTGAAATCCTTCCGGGGGATGCTTGTGGATCCGGATCAGATCGTTATCGGCGCGGGGACGGAGTACCTGTACGGACTGCTTGTACAGCTCTTGGGCAATGAGAGACAGTACTGTGTGGAGAATCCGGGCTATCGGAAGATTGTGCAGGTTTACAGGCAGTATCACATTTCCTGCAAGTACGCGGATATGGACGAAATGGGAATGACCTTTGAGGGGCTTAGCGCCACCGGTGCGGATATTGCCCATATCAGCCCGAATCATCATTTCCCGACGGGGATTACCATGTCAGCCGGGAGACGCTATGAAATTTTGGCGTGGGCAAATGAGAGGGAGGGACGCTATATTATCGAGGACGATTACGACAGTGAATTTCGCTTAAACGGTAGACCGATACCGACCCTATTCAGCATGGATGCCTGCGAGAAGGTGATCTATATGAATACCTTCTCCAAGTCATTGACGCCAACCATCCGAATCAGCTACATGGTTTTGCCGGTGCACCTGATCAACCGTTTTTACAGGGAGCTTTCCTTCTATGCCTGTACGGTGTCCAATTTTGAGCAGTATACGCTTGCCGCCTTTATCAGACAGGGATATTTTGAAAAGCATATCAACCGGATGCGCTTGTATTACAGCAGACAGAGAAAAAAGATGTTTGAGGCGATCAGGAAGAGCAAATTGAATGAAGTGTGCGAGATTATTGAGAACGATTCCGGGCTGCATTTTCTCATTCGGATCAGAACCGAAAAACCGGACGGGGAAATTCTGCATGCGCTCTCGGGAAAGGGAATCCGGGTTAATGCGCTGTCGGAGTACTTTTTCACGCCGAGCGGGACGAAGCACTGTTTTATCATCAACTATTCCAATGCGGATATCGAAAAGGCGGGGGAAGCGTTTGATGTCTTTTATGAGGTGTTGGATTGAAAAGAATTTGAGATTTCGCAAACTGGACTCATGCGGGTAGAAAAAAATATATTGGCATGGTACAATATAGGTATCATAAGTAAGAAATGATTGAGGGAAATAGAATGACCAGAACATACACTATTAATAAGGGACAGAAACCGACAGAAGAGCAGTTACGGGAAGTCATGGAGGCAAAGAAGAGACCGATTGTGTTTGATGAGGATTCCCCGGAACTTTCTCCCGCAATGTATAAGGCGTTTAAGAGTTCCGTCATACAGCGAAACCGGAAGCAAAATGCATAAAAATCCGCAGTTTCAGGGCAGTCTACTTTTCGTAGATTGCTCTTTTTGTATGGTTGGGGTATAAAGGAAAGTACAGACGGGCAGAAACTGCGTGAAATTGTCATCACAGCAGGCTGCTCTGGTATGAAGGATTGGAGTGGGATTTCGGAAAGCGGAATCGTAGGGATAAGTATGGACAATATCAAATTCGGCAGATTTATACGGGAATCCAGACAGGCAAAGGGGCTGACGCAGAAGCAGCTTGCGGAGCAGCTCCATGTCTCCGACAAGGCGGTTTCCAAGTGGGAGAACGGCGCGGGATTTCCCGACATTAAAATACTGGAACCGTTGGCAGAGTGTCTGGGTGTGAGCCTCTTGGAGCTGATGCAGAGCGAAAGAATGGCGGAGGATCAGATCGACAAGGAGGAGGCGGAGCAGGCTGTAGCGGATGCGATCACCCAGTCAAAGCAGGCGGAAGAGTGGAAGAGGCGGATGTGGAAAGTCAGGCTGCTTCTCGGCGCCTGCGCCTGCGGCATTCTTTATCTGGTCTGTGTGGGCGTGGGTTATCTGGCAGGGACGAAGAGCGGTCAGGTTTCCGTGATACTGTCCGAGGCGGCGGACAGTGCATGGTATGAAAGCCCGGTGCTTTTCTATGTATGGGCGGGCGTTCTTGTGATCTTGTGCGGGGCGGGCGCGGTGTACCTTCTCTGGAAGAACGAGAGCATACGGGAGGTGAAGATCGGGCGTCACAAGGTGAAAAGCCTTTTGACGATTTTGATGGATATGCTGGTGGTGTTTCTGCTCCACACCTATCTGTCCAATATCGCCAACAACGAACAGCAGCTTGCCACGCTGCCGGAGGCGATTCCGGTAAACGCCTATGTCACCACGGCGGACGGGAGCAGACAGTCGGGTATTTTTATTCGGGATAAGCTGGTGCAGGGACTTCTGGATTCCGCGTATGCGGACGAACTGCGGATGGATGTGCGGCTGAAAGCGGGGATTGACAAGGTCATTCCGGGTGAGTGGCATACGCTGAATTTATATCTGGAAGGGGTAAATTGCATCGAAACGCTTGGCAGTATCGAGGAGAGCGATGTGGTGTGGAACACGGGTGAGGATGCCTCCTTTTTACAGGGGGCGGAGGCGAAATGTATCGTGTCCCAAAAGTTGTTTGACAGGAAGGGATGGAAACTGGGGGATCAGGTAACGCTCTGCCAGTGGTATTACTACCGGGAGGATGAGCGTTACCCTCAGCTTTTTGCGAATCCATTGCAGACGGTAGAGTACGAGGTTGTAGGATATGTAGATATGACGGGCAAGTGGGATGAACGGTTTGTGGTGCCGCCGGATGTGATCGTACCCTTTCATACGGTCAGAAATGCTTATGCCGAAGAGGGGATTCCTTTCTTTGCAAGTTCGGCTTCCTTTGTGTTGTCGGATGCTTTATGTTTGAATGCATTTAAACAGGAGATGAAAGATCTGGGATTTCGCAGCGTGTCACCCACTGTTCCGGATTATTCCATAAACGGCATGGCGCTACATGTGAACGATGCCGCCTTTATCAGAACAGCGGAACATTTGCGGCAGGTGATCGACACGGTGCGGGCGTTCTTTCCGTTTCTCCTTGTGCTGATCGTGGGCGTCGGGTATCTGGTCACGTTCCTGCTTTTGCAGAGCAGGAAAAATGAGATGGCGCTGCTTCGTTCCATTGGGCTGAACAGATATCAGTGTTTCCGGATCTTTTTCGTGGATCAGCTAACCTTGGTCATCACGGGCGTTGTTGCTGGAAACGTGCTCTCGGTGCTGATTCAGGGCAATTACGGGGGAAACTCTGCGCTTGCGGGCGTGCTGGTGGGAATCTGTTATCTGGCGGGCAACAGTCTGGCATTGTGGAAACTTTTAAAGGTGAGCGTGATGGAAGCGCTGTTTATTGAAAGGTAGGAGGAAAAATGGAGATTTTGCGCGCGGAACATGTGTCTTACAGTTATCAGAGCAAGTACCAGAAGGTGGAGGCGGTGAAGGATGTAAGCTGCGCTTTTGAGAAGGGGAAATTTTATGCGATTGTGGGGGAATCGGGGAGCGGCAAGAGCACATTCCTTTCTCTGCTTGCAGGACTTGACCAGCCATGCGAGGGGACGATCTATGTGGAGGGAGAACCCTTAAGCGGCATGGACAGGGATGCATATCGGCTGAACCGGGCGGCGGTGGTATATCAGGCGTTTCACCTGTTTCCCCTTTTGACGGCGCAGGAGAATGTGATGCTGCCGCTGGAATGTAAAAAGATGCGCAAAAAAGAGGCGGGCAGACAGGCACAGCGGATTTTGCAGCGGGTCGGTCTGGAATCAAGGATATACAGGCAGTTTCCGAAAATGATGAGCGGCGGGGAACAGCAGCGCGTGGCGATCGCAAGGGCGGTGGCGGCAGGCGGGGAGATCATTCTTGCTGACGAGCCAACCGGAAATCTGGATTCGGGAAATGAGAAGAATGTAGTGGCGCTCTTAAAAGAGCTGGCACACGAGGACGGCTATACGGTGATTGTCATCACCCACAATCGGCGGGTGGCAGACGAGACTGACCATGTCTTTCGCATGAAGGACGGAAGGATGGAGCAGGTACGTTAATAACGCGAAAAGTAATCAGGAAGGAGTTTGGTATGCTGCTTTTTAGGAATAGTATGCGTCAGCTTTTGCGTATGAGGGGGAGAGCCATCCTGTTTTTGCTGCTGCTTATTTTGGCTTCGGGACTTTGCAGTATCGGCAGGGCATTTCTGATTATAAATCATGCCAAGATGGAGGCATATGAGGATTCCTTTATGACCATCGGCACGGTGGAGCAGAAGGCGGATCAGGTAGAGGAGCGCATGATATGGGATGCGGAGGATAAGGACTATCATATTTACAATGACTCTGTTTATAACGCTTATGTGCCGTTGTCCGTGCTGGATTTTGAGGGCGCGGATTATTTGTCCGGACCGGAGCGGAGATGCCTTTACGGCTCCTATATGCCAGAGTATGAAATGTACGATATGGGCATGAGCCTCAGCGAGATCGTGGAGGGATCGCCTGTGGAGGATGTGGTGCCCGACCATCCGGTTTCTTTTCAGGTAACCCGGGTGCTGATCGGACAGGGAGGAGTCAGAGAGGGGCATGTCATCAATTTCTGCGATCATTATAATCCGAAACCGGAGAAGCTTTATGCGGACAAGACTTATGTGATGTCCCTTACCTACAGTCCGGGACATGAGGACCAGAAAGCGTTCGAGGGAGATACGCCGTCGGAATACATTCCCTTTCCGGTGCTTGGTTCCACACAGGTCGATGCGGAGGGCAAGAAGGTGCCGGATGAGGTGGAGGACGATCATTTCTGTGATGAGGTGACAGAAGGGTTTTATGATTCGCCCATAGGCAGACGCTGGCTGAATATCATTGCCACATGGGATAACCTGCGGCATACGTTCCCGGTGACAGGCACAAATGATATTAATCTGATGATGGCTTTCTACAATGGCAATGCCTTCATCAGTCAAGGCAGGGAATTTACAGAGGAAGAATATGCCCGCGGGGACAGGGTCTGCCTTGTGTCGGAGATGTTTGCCCAGAGGGAAAGGCTTGCGATTGGGGACGAACTGCCTCTTGCGCTGCAGTATGCAAATTACAGACGGACGGCGGGACGGGCGTTTGCAACCAATACGGCGGCGGCATTTACGCTGATCAATGCCAGAGGAGAGATTTATCCGGTTTTTGAGGAGGGGAATTATAAAATCGTTGGGATGTACGGCGGACAGTCGGGGCTGCGGGACGAGTACGGGCTTGGCTATAACGAGATCATCATTCCCAGCCGTTCCGTGAAGAACAGCGACGCGGACAACATTCTCGAGAGCGGTCCCATGGCAGGAAGCAACACCTCCTTCCGCATTGAGAATGGCACCATTGACGAGTTTATGGAGAAGTGGAGCAAGCTGCAGATTCCCAACGTGGAGATCACGTTTTACGACGGGGGTTACTCGGAGCTGGAGGCAAACATCAACAATATGAAGTATATCGCCAGACTGCTGCTTGTGATGGGTATGTCTATGGTGTTTATGGTGCTCGGCTATTTTTCGTGGCTGTTTATCCTGAAACAAAAGGAGCGGACGGCGGTGGAACGGTGTCTCGGTTTTCGGAAAACACACAGCTTTTTCTCCCTGTTTTCAGGTATTTTCCTGCTGATTCTGGTGGGCAGTGTATGCGGTTCTCTGGCAGGCAGTTTTCTGTCGGGGGAGATTGCGGGCAGAATTGAAAAGAAAACTTATTACGATAAAACTTTCGGAAACAGCATGGGGACGGATGCGGGGGAGATGACAGAGGAGTCCTTTGCGCCGGAAGATCCGATAAAAGCGGCGGCGGAATGCGCTCTTGCGATTGTGGCTGCGGGAACCGTGATCGCTGCATCGGGAATTTATGTCAACCTGCGGAAAGAGCCGATGAAACTGTTGGCGGGTAGAGATGAGTAGACAACTGTCTGTAGACATTTGGCAGCTGTATTTTATTTCTCGAACCCATGCACCCAGTCCGCCTTCAAAAAATAGAGCAGGAAAACGATGGAGCTTAAACTCCATGTCAGAGGATACGCCCAAAAAATCATCTGGATTTTGGGGATAAAGTGCAGGATGATTGTGATATAGCTTACCCGGACGATACACCAGAAACAGAGCATGGTGAGCATAGGGACGGCGGCTTTTCCGGCGCCCCTCAGGATACCCGCGATACAGTGAGAGAAGGAGAGCAGGAAATAAAAGAGCGTGACCGTCCTCGCATGGGTCGTCCCGTAGGCGATCACCTCCGGTGTGCGGTTGAAAGCGGCGATCAGGGTCGGTATGGTAAAGTAAATAAAGACGCCCACAAGCTCCGCCGTGATGACGGAGCAGAGGATGCCGAAGCGCGCCCCTTTTTTGGCGCGCTCGTACTGTTTTGCGCCCAGATTCTGGCTGATAAAGGTGGTGAGCGCCATAGCAAAGCAGGTGATGGGCAGGAAACCGAAGCCCTCGATTTTAGAGTAGGCGCCGCTGCCCGCAACAGCCATCTTGCCAAACTTGTTGATGTTTGACTGCACGACCACGTTGGCGAGGGCGATGATGGAATTCTGGAATCCCGCGGGCAGACCGTTAGAGATCACCTCATGGAGCAGAGGGAGATCGAAACGGATGCTCTTTATGGATACGCGGTAGTCCTCCGGGCTTTTGCGGGTCAGCCGACAGAGACAGAGGAAAGCGCTGATAAACTGGGAGAGGATCGTTGCAAGGGCGGCTGCGCCAACGCCGAAGCCGAGGACGGCGATAAACAGCAAGTCCAGCACAATGTTGATGGCGGACGACACGATCAGGTAAATGAGCGGGTGGCGGCTGTCCCCGACGGACTGTAAGATGCCCACAAAAACATTGTACATGACAAAGGAGAGGGAGCCGAGGAAATAGATGCGAAAATAGACCGTGGATTCGGGCAGCACGTCAGCGGGTGTTCCCATCCAAATCAGGATGCGGGAAGTCAGGATGGTGCCGAATACGGTCAGAAAAATGCCAGCGGCAAGCCCGAAGGCAACCGTCGTGTGGACGGCTTTCTGCACTTCCTCTGTTTTCTGCGCGCCGTAATATCTGGCGATGACGACTCCGGCGCCAACAGAAATACCCTGAAAAAACCCGACCATGAGAAAGATCAGGTTGCCCGAGGAGCTGACGGCGGCGAGCGCGTTGCTGCCGAGGAAATTGCCGACAATCAGGGAGTCGGCGGTATTGTACAACTGCTGAAACAGATTGCCCAGAAAAAGCGGGAACGCGAAAGCGACGAGCTGTTTCCAAATACAGCCCTCGGTCAGCAGGGTGGTTTTTGCGGTGGATGTTTCGTTGTGCATGGCGCCTCCGTCTTCATAACTGTATAAATCGCCGGCGATAACAAAAATTTCGCCGACGTTATTTTTATTATAGCACAAAGTTTTTGGCGTGGAAGTGTTTCGTAAAATTTCGTTTTTTTGTCCGCTGTGGTTTAGATTGATATGATTGATACGATCAAGTAACTTATTTTGCCATAACATGGGAAGATGTGATATGATAAATTAAGTATGGCAATAGGAGATAAGGAAAGGAACAGGTTGAGATGTTTGGTGGAATTATATGGATAATCGTAGTGGCGTGGATTTGTTACCGCATTTATAAACAGCGGATGGAAAATCCGTCCGAGAATAACCAGAGAGGGCAGCTGCCGAATACGCAGGGACAGATCCAGACGTCCCGGATGCAGAGACCGATGTATAAAAGTCCTTTTGTGCAGCCGCAGGCGAAGCCACAGACAAAACAGGCTCCGCAGGTGAAGGCACAGACAAAACGGACGGCACAGAGCCGGACAAACAATAAGGAAGAGCAGGAGTCCACGCTGGCATATCTGGAGGAAAAGGCGAGACAGGACGCCATAGAGCATGAGATGGAGAAGCGCGAGGAGGCAAGACGGCTCTACGAAAACTCCGGTGGGCTTCGTCCGGCGCAGAGGCTTTACGAGGGGGACAGCGTGCCGGGCGGCTGTAAATGTGTTGTCTGCGGTTATTGTGCGGCGGAAAATCTCGTTCCCGTTTCATCGCGCGAACGGTTTAGCTGCTATTTTTGCAGGGAGCGGCTCGATACATAGAGTACAGAGAAGAAGGTACGGGGGTACATATGGTAGAACAGGGATTCTGGCATGACAATGAGAGCTATATGAATCTGGTGATGGATAAGTGGAACAGGCTGGCGGATGACACTTATATTTTTGCCCTGCACCTGGAAGGAAGCAGCGCTTGGTTTTCCGAGACCACGAGGGCGTATTTCGGCATCGAGGACGCCTATGTGCCGGATCACTATGCGGTGATGCGCCGGCTGATTCATCCCGACGATTTCTGGGAGTACGAGGAAGGGATCCCCGAGAGAGTGCGGGGGATCAACTTGAATCGGGAACTGTGTGTCCGAATGCGGGATGCGTCCGGGGAATACCACCTGTACAGTTTTCACACGGATATCGTGGCGGGCGGACAGAACGCGGAGGATCACTTGATCGTTTTGCTGCACAATGAAAATGTGCTGCCGAGAATTGACGCGCTGACGGACTTATACTCCCATGCGAGATTTGACGCGGATATAGAGACAGAGATCAAAAAGCAGGAACCCTTTGCGATTTTAATGATTAAACTGGAACGGTTTACGAATCTGAGTATCATATACGGCACGGATTTTACGAACCAGCTTCTGAAGGAGACAGCGCTGCAGTTTATTTTTATGATGGATGAGAGCAGCGCGGTATACCGCCTTGACGGTCCGAAATTCGGATTTATCTTAAAAGAGGCCGACAGAGAAAGGCTGGTCGCTTTCGAAGAGAAAGTCCGGGAAAAGCTTGTGAAAGGCGTGCAGGTAAACAATCGGAAAATCATGCTGAAAATATGTGCGGGAGCGATTCTGATCGAACAGAGTTATGAAGGCAAGGAGGACTCCCTCACGTCAAAAGCGGCTTATGCGCTCGGGCATTCGGAAACGGAACATCAGGGCAATTTAATTATTTTTAACGACGAGGTGCGCACGGTCAGGAATATGGATCTGGAGCTGATGAAGGTGATTCATCAGTCGGTGAGAGAGGAATGCATGGGCTTTTACGTGGAATACCAGCCCATTGTGATTTCCGGGACGGGGCGTATCGTCGGGGCGGAGGCGCTTGTGAGATGGCGCCGGGAACCCTATGGAACCGTGCCGCCCGGCATGTTTATTGAATGGATGGAGACAGATCCGGCAATGTATGAACTCGGCAATTTCGTGCTGCGGACGGCGCTGCGGGAGACAGGGGAACTTCTTTCCGTCCTGCCGGAATTTGTGATAAACGTGAATGTGTCTGCGAGGCAGATGGAGCGGGAGGGGTTTCGCGCGGAGGTGCTGCGCATTCTGGAACAGACCGGGTTCCCTGCCGAACATTTATGTCTGGAGCTGACGGAGCGGTGCAGAGATATGCCGCTTGATGTGATTAAGCGGGAAGTGGAATTTTTTCAGGGATACGGCATACGCATGGCGATGGACGACTACGGCACAGGGAGCGCGTCTTCCGGGATCGTGCTGTATGCCCCTATGGATGAGATTAAGCTGGATATGAGTTTTATCCGGGGGATTACGGAGGATGCGAAAAAGCAGGCGATGGTCAGGTCGATTGTGGAGTTTGCCAACAGCTGCGGCATGAGCACCTGTCTGGAAGGCGTGGAGACAGAGGAACTGCAGAATTATCTGCGGCTCTATAACGCGACATGGTTTCAGGGATATTTTTATTCAAAGCCGATTGAAATAGGAAAATTACGGGAGCTGGTGCAGGGGTTATGAAAGAGAGAAGAGGGAATCGGAAGATACATAAATATTTGATGGTTATACTGGTATTTCTGTGCGCCATGTGTTTTTGTATGCCGGTTTTTGCAAGCCCCCGGAAAGTAAGGGTGGCTTTTTTTCCGATGAACGGATTTCATATCTATTCGGAAACCGATGGCTACGACGGTCTGGACGTGGCATATCTGGAAGCGCTGCGCGTGTATACCGGGTGGGATATTACTTATGTGATGTGCGACAGCTGGAATGACGCGCTTGACAAACTGGAAGCGAGAGAAGTGGATCTGGTAGGATCGGCGCAGTACTCCGAGGAGCGGTTGGAGGTTTTTGAATATGCGGCGCTTTCCAGCGGGTATACTTACGGCTGTCTCTTTGTGGAGAAGGACACCAGTGTGGATTTCGAGGATTTTGACGGTATGCGTGATATGACTTTCGGCGTTGTGGATAGCTATGTCCGCAAGCATGAATTTTTGGAATACCTTGACCGCAACGGCATTTCCCAGCCACATCTCAGGGAGTACAAAACGACGCAGGATCTTCAGACAGCGCTTAAGAGCGGTGAGATTGACGTGGCGGCGCACACGTTGACGGAGGTGGAAGAAGGACAGTGCCTTGTGGGTAAATTTGCCTACGCGCCTTATTATTATATTACATGGAAAGGCAATGAACAGCTTGTGTCCGAGATGAACATAGGCATTGAAGAACTCTATATGGATAACCCTACGCTGGAACAGGAACTGATCACCATTTATTACGAAAACAGATGGGAGAACTTTGCGGCGGAAGAACAGCAGTATATTGACAGAGGCGTGCCGGTCAGAATCGGTTTTTATCGGGATACGAAACCTCTCTCCTATATCAATGAGCAGGGAGAGTATGACGGTATTTATATCCAGATCCTGAAAGCGATTGAGAAACGAAGCGGGATTATCATGGAACTTTGTCCGCTGGACAGAAGTGATTACTGGAAGGAGCTTCTGGCGGCGGGAGAGATCGACTTTTATGTGGGCGCGAATAATATGCAGCTTTCGCGGGACGAAAATATCCGGCTGACGAGTTCTTTCATGGACTACAATGCCATTATTGTATCGAAAAAAGATTATGTGCGCATGAATCAGGGAACGTCGCTTGTGCTTACAAACGGACGTACCTATTGGGCGGAAAGCATGGAGCAAAACGGTGCGGGCGGTACGGTTATTTATTGCGATACCGCTAAGGAGTGTCTGGAAACAGTGAGACGTGGAGAGGCTGACGTCACCGTGCTCAACACCGTTGAATATAACTATATGTCGAAAAACGAGCGGTTTTCGGATCTGATTGAGTGGGATAATTACCGCTATCAGTCGGGAAGCACCCTTGCGGCGGCAAAAGATGTGGATCCGATTCTTTTTAATGTGATCAATAAATCCCTGCGGCTGGTATCGGAGGCGGATAAGGAAGATATCATCAATCTGTACATGAATATTCCATATACAGATTATAATTTGACGGATTATCTGTATATGAATAAGGATGTCCTTGTGATTGCCGGCACGGTGCTGACGCTTGCGTCCGCGTTTGCCTTGGCGGTGTCCCATACGCGCAGAAATTCCTACCGCATTCTGGCGGAGAAGAACGGGGAACTGCAGATTGCCATTCGGGAAGCCGAGAAGGCAAATCTGGCGAAAACGGAATTTTTGTCACACATGTCCCATGACATACGAACGCCGATCAACGGTATTATGGGTATGCTGAGTATCGCGGAGAAATACCCCGACGATCCGGAAAGACAGCAGGACTGCAGGAAGAAGATCAAAACCTCGGCGGAACATCTGCTGTCATTGATAAACGACGTACTGGATATCAATAAGCTGGAAAGCGGCAATGTGGAAATCAGGAAAGAAACCTTTTCCCTGCCGCAGCTTTTTGCAAACTGTGCAACGATTCTGGGCGGACAGGCGGCGACGAAAAAGATTCAATTGACGACTGCGTTTGAGGAGGAACAGTTCTTCCATACCGATTTTATTGGAAGTCCCCTGCACATTAAGCAGGTGCTGATTAATATAGCCGGCAACGCCATCAAATATAACAGACCTGACGGCAGCGTCCATATGAGCTGTGAGGAGCTTTCTGAGGAGAATGGGATCGCGCAGATACGCTTTGTCATTTCCGACACGGGTATTGGGATGAGCAAAGAATATATAGAGCATATATTTGAGCCTTTCACGCAGGAATTGAGCGGGATGAGCGCGCGCACCACCTATCAGGGAACGGGGCTTGGCATGACGATCACGAAAAAGCTGATCGACAGTATGGGCGGGACTATTGCGATCGAGAGTGAAGTGGGACAAGGCAGTGTGTTCACGGTGGTACTGCCTCTGGAAATCGCCGCGCAGCCGGAGGAAGAGACGGAGAACGCTGTGCCGGCACAAGTGCAGATTGCCGGGAAACATGCGCTTCTTGTGGAGGACAACGAGTTAAATCAGGAGATCGCTCAGTTTATTCTGGAAGACTTTGGGTTACAGGTGACCATTGCAAACAACGGGCAGGAAGCAGTGGAGATCTTTGAACAGGCAGAAGAGGGAACGTATCAGATCATATTTATGGACGTGATGATGCCTGTGATGAACGGATACGAGTCGGCGAAGGTGATTCGGGCGCTGGACAGACCGGACGCGAAGAAGATTCCGATTATCACCATGACAGCGAACGCCTTTGCGGAGGATGTGCAGGCGGCGAAGAACGCCGGTATGAACGAACATGTTGCGAAACCGCTTGAGGCGGATGTGATCGCGCGGGTGCTGGCGGTCTGGCTGGGAGAGTGAGGGTATTTTAATATATGAAACATATTTTGGTGGTGGAGGACGACGCTTCGATATCGTCTGCGCTTGTATATGCGTTGGAAAAAGAGGGATATCGCACGACGCATTGCAAACATATTGCCGATGCAATGCGGGAAACGATCGCAGCGGATTTTGATCTTGCGATTCTGGATATGCAGCTTCCCGATGGCTCAGGCAGGGAGATCGCGTCTGCGTTAAAGCCCGCCGACATTCCGATATTGTATGTCACCGTTGTGGATGACGAGGACGAAATTGTGAAATCCTTTGATGACGGCGCTGCCGATTACATCACCAAGCCGTTTCGTATGAGGGAGCTGCTGGCACGGATCAAAAGGGCGCTGCATGAAAAAGACAGCAGCGGAATTTTAAAAATGGGAGAGGCGGTTATTGACGTCGAGTCGGGAAAAGTCCGTATCAAAGATCGGGAAATCAGTCTGACTGCGTTGGAATATCGGCTCTTGCTTATTTTCGCGCAAAATCAGTCCATTCTTTTAAAACGGGAGCAGATTTTGGAACGCATCTGGGATATAAGCGGCAACTTTGTCGAGGATAACACGCTGACCGTATATGTGAAAAGGCTGCGTGAAAAACTGGGTGATGCGGTTTCTATTACAACCGTCAGGGGGATAGGGTATCGTGTGGATTAGCAAAAAAGAACTGTTATCGCTTTCCGAAGGGATTCGCGCGGCGTTGGACGGACAGCCTTTTGACCCGCGCGATAACAGGGAAGGGGCGTTTAGTATATTAAAAAACGATATTTATACGTTAACGCATGCCGGACAGGAACAGAGAAATGTTTTGGAAGAAGAGAAAGAACACCTGGCGGAATATTTGTCCGATATATCCCATCAGTTAAAGACACCGATTTCCTCTATCCTTCTTATGACGGAGTTAATGACTGACGCGCCGGAAAAGACACAGCAGGAGTTTCTTCTTGGTATAAAAAAGGAAATCCGACATATGGAGTGGCTTGTTTCTGTTCTTCTAAAGATGGCTAAGCTGGATTCCTCCGTCGTGAACTTTCATGCGGAGGAAATATTGGTCAGCCATCTGCTGGGAGAGGCGCTTAAATCTCTGGATATTATATTGGATATCAGAAATCAGACCATACGCCTTTCGCATGACCTGTCTATATCCTGCGATAAAAAGTGGACTGTGGAAGCGATGATTAACCTTTTGAAAAATGCTTCGGAATGTTCCCGGGAAAACAGCGAAATTGTAATAGACAGCGGACAAAATCCGCTTTATGACTGGATATCCGTCACGGATGCGGGAGAAGGTCTTAAAGATAAGCAGATTGCCGGTCTGTTTCGTCGGTTTGAAGGTTCACAGAAGGAAAACGGTTATGGAATCGGGCTGCCCCTCGCGCTTTCCGTCATGCGCGCGCAAAACGGGGATATCGAGGTGGCGCCGGGCGGGAACGGAGAGGGCGCCACATTTTTGATGAAATTTTATAAATAGTCACCGGGGAGTCACTTTTCTTATTTAAACTTAAGATAAACGACGGGACAGATTTTGATTTTCCATGTTGTTACTGTCGTAAAAGTAAGTAAGAAAAGAGGTAGCTTATGGAAATTTTGGAAGTAAAGGATCTGACAAAGATATATGGAAAAGGCGGCAGTCAGGTGACGGCGTTAGACCATGTCAGCTTTCAGGTCAAAAAGGGCGAATTTGTGGCAATTGTGGGGGCGTCGGGTTCAGGAAAATCGACGCTGATGAATTTGATGGGCGGGATTGACCGCCCCACGTCGGGCGACGTCATTGTTGACGGCAGGTTAATCTACGATATGGATGAGAGTGCGCTGGCGATTTTCAGGCGCAGGAATATCGGTATCGTCTATCAGTTTTATAATCTGATTCCTAATTTGACCGTGGATGAAAATATCATGCTTCCCTGTCTGTTGGACAATCGAAAGCCTGACGCACGGAAACTGGAAAAAATTTTGGAGATGACAGGCTTGACGGAGCGCAGAAATCATCTTCCTGGGGAACTTTCCGGCGGTCAGCAGCAGCGCGTGTCCGTGGGAAGGGCGCTCATCAACGATCCGGCGTTTATTATGGCGGACGAGCCGACGGGGAATCTGGACAGCAGAGCCGGCAGGAAAATCATGGAACTTCTTACGGCGGCGAACCGCAGGGAAAACCAGACCTTGATTTTGATAACCCACGACGAGAAGATCGCCCTGCAGGCGGACAGAATCCTCACCATCAGCGACGGGCAGATTGTCAGAGATGAGGTGATGCGCGCATGAATATTTTATGTTCCTTTGCCTTAAGTCAGATCAAGAGAAAGAAGTGCCGGACAGCGATCACGGCTTTGGCGATCGCGCTGTCCGCGGCGCTTCTGACGGCAGTCGTCAATTTTGTGGCAAGCGGCAATGCGATGCTTGCAGGTTTTCTCGGCGAGGATTACGGTCTGTACGGCGGCGCCTATTTGATGATGCTGCTCGTCCCGGCGGTGTTTCTGGCGGCGCTGATCGCGGCGATGTCCGTCATCGTTATCTCTAACGCGTTCCGCATGAGCGCCAACGAGCGGATGGCGCAGTTTGGCACGTTGAAATGTGTCGGCGCAACGAAAAACCAGATCTACAAGATGATCATGTATGAGTGCATCCTGCTCTGTACTCTGGCGATACCTGCCGGTATTCTTTTGGGATATCTGCTCAGTTTTATCGGCATAGGGGTGGCGAACCTCTATATGGATGAGCTGAACGTGCTGGTGCGATCCATGATGAAGCGGGTAGATTTCAGCCTCTCCTTTGTGTTCTCCCCGGTGGCGCTGATCGCCTCTGTCGTGATTTCTTTGGGGACGGTTCTCTTTGCAGCGATGCTGCCGGCACGGAGGGCAATGCGCATTTCCGCGCTGGACTGTCTAAGAAACGGCGGTGAGACGGATACGTCGGGATATAAGCGGACAAAAATTACGATAGATGCAGGTAAAAAAATCGAGTGCCGGATGGCGCGAAAAAACGTGTCGTCTTACCGCAGACGGATGCATTCGGCGGTGACGGCGTTTGCCATCAGCATTATGCTGTTTATCACGATGAGCGGCTTACAGGAAATTGCGGAGGGCATACAGAATTATATCTATGCGGATTACGGGTATGCCGTGATCGCGGATTATACGGCAAAGTTTAAAAATACCATCCACCCGGAAACCGGGCGCAGACAGCAGGAGTGCGCGTACCCGATTGACGCCGGGACAGCGGAGGAGATCACGCGGCAGCTTAGGGAATTTGAGGAGACGGACGTTTATGGGAGCGGGCAGGACTATTCCACCTATGCCGCCCGCCTTGCCGTGCAGGATATCACGGAAGAGATGCGGCAGGTTTTGGCGGAAAGCACCGGGGAGGAACAGTCGGAAATTGTTTTGGATGTGGAACGGATCATTTTGGATGACAGACATTACGCCGAGCTGTGTACGCAGGCGGAAGTAGAGTATGGCGGGGTGATACTGCTCAACGATTATAAATATAACGACAGCGGAACGGAGCGGCATATTGCACCTTTGGCGGCGACAACCTCCACGCTGAAACTGGAAACGGCTGACGGCAGTCAGGAAGAGATTGCGATTGACGGTGTGCTGGAAACAGCGGAAATCCCCGGAATTTTGATGTACCCGAACACAAATCCCATCCGTCTCGTCGTTCCCGCTGCGGGCGTGTCGGTGCGCGGCTACAATTGGTTTGCGAATCCGAAGGATGAGGAAGGATTTATGGCGTATGCAAGGGGTGTATTGGAAGAACGATTCCCGCAGCATGGCATGGACTATGACGAGGCGGGGTACACGAGCCGGGTGTACGGCGCGCAGGATTTTGTGAAAATTATGAATATCGCGATTGTCCTTGCCGCGTTTTTTCTTTACGCTTTTGTTTTTCTGCTGGGGCTGATCGGCGTGCTGAATGTGGTCAGCACCGTCAGCTTCCAGATCAAACTGCGGGCGAGGGAACTTGCGGTTTTGCAGAGCGTCGGCATGACATCGGACTCCATACAGAAGATGCTTAATATAGAGAGCATTCTCTGTGCGGGGAAGGCGCTGGTTGCCGGGCTGCCGCTCGGTATGGGCATCGTTGCCGTGATGGCGCACTGTGTAAAGAAGCTGTTCCCGATTTCCTTCCATATGCCGTGGGTGGCGATTGTGATCACGATTGGGATTTCCGTTTTCGTCATGTGGGGCACCGTGCGGATTTCGGCGGGGGCGCTCAAGAAGCAGAATATTATTGAGACGATCAGAGTTTGATACCTGATTTACGGTTATTCCGTGGAGAAAGCTATCGCCCTTTTTATGACGTGGAGGAAATGGATCACATGCTGATTCAGGCGTGGATGGCTGGGAGAATTTGAAATGAAACATATTTTAATTATTGATGATGATATTCATATCGGGAATATCATTGAAGAAGCACTTATAAAAGAAGACTATCAAGTATCACGGGCTTATTCGGGAACAGAAGCATTATATGTGCTGTCTGCGTCAAAACCCGACCTTATTCTGCTTGATTTAATGCTTCCCGGTCTTTCCGGGGAAGAAGTGCTGCCACAAATAAAGGGCATACCTGTTATCGTTGTCAGTGCAAAGATTGATGTGGATAATAAGGTTGCACTTTTGCTTGGCGGTGCAGCGGATTATATTACAAAACCTTTTGAAATGAAAGAGCTGCTTGCAAGAATTACCGTTGCACTCCGAAATGGTGTAGCTTCGGTTGATTCTTCCTTTTTATGTTTTGACAATCTGCGGCTGGACATGATGACACATGAAGTCTTTGTAGGACAGCAGAGAGCAAATTTAACGAGGACAGAATATGCAATCTTAAAAATTCTCATGCAGAACCCGTCACAAGTAATAGCAAAGTCTTTACTGCTTGAACGCATAAGCGGGGACACTCCCGATTGTACGGACAGCTCATTAAAAACGCATATCAGCCACTTGCGAAAAAAACTGCGGGATATTGGTGGGAAAGAATATATAGATGCGGTCTGGGGTATTGGCTTCAAATTGAAGTCGGAATAAATCTCCACGAAATCTCAACTGTTTTCTCAACCGTTTTCTCAACTATTTTCTGCTACAATGCCAGTAAAAGAGGAAATGGAGGTTCAACTTATGGATTATGTCCTAACTACAAATGCCCTGTCTAAAAAGTATGGAACATTCAAAGCGTTAAATGCTGTTTCTATGCACATTCCAAAAGGGGCTATCTATGGCTTTGTTGGGAAAAACGGCGCTGGTAAAACAACTCTGATTCGCTTAATCTGCGGATTGCAGGCTGCCACTTCCAGCGAATATACGCTGTATGGGAGAAAAAGCACGGATAAGGAAATTAACAAATCACGCAAGAGAATGGGGGCTGTTGTAGAAACGCCGTCTATTTATCTTGATATGACGGCAGAAGAAAATCTAAAAGAACAATACCGTATTCTTGGTCTGCCCTCTTTTGACGGGCTGAAAGAGCTGTTAAAGCTGGTTGGTCTTGAAAATACCGGGAAAAAGAAGGCGAAAAATTTTTCTCTTGGTATGCGGCAGCGGTTAGGAATTGCGGTTGCGCTTTGTGGCGACCCGGACTTTCTTGTGTTAGACGAGCCGGTAAATGGTCTTGATCCGCAAGGCATTATTGAAATGCGGGAACTAATTTTGAGACTTAACCGGGAACATCAGATAACGGTACTGATTTCCAGCCACATTCTTGATGAATTGGCAAAATTGGCAACACACTACGGCTTTATTGACAATGGAACTATTGTAAAAGAAGTAAGTGCAGCAGACTTGGAATCTGCTTGCAGAAAATGTGTATTTATGGAAGTGAGCAGCACAAAAGCACTTGCCTGTGTACTTGACCGAATGAAAATTGAGTATAAGATTTTGTCCGATACAACTGCCAACGTGTTTACAAAAGTGAAAGCATCCCTGTTGATTTCTGAACTGGCAAAAGAAAATTGTGACGTGATTTCCATGCAGGAACGCGCCGAAAGTTTGGAAAGCTTTTATATCAGTCTTGTTGGAGGTGAAAAACATGATTAAACTTTTAAAGGCTAATTTAGCAAGGCTTTGGAAAAATAAAGTATTTTGGTTAGGATTTTTGGTGTTAAATGTTTTTTGCATTATCCAAAAAATCGGCTTAATCCAAGATACAATAGAAGTACATTATTTAGAGGAAACATTTTGGATACAGGCATATGTGCTTGGTATTATACTTTCCATCTTTATCAGTCTTTTTATAGGTGCTGAATATGAGTATGGAACAATCAGAAATAAGATTATTTCAGGCTATGACCGTTCCGAAATTTATCTTGCAAATATATTTGCTTGTATTATTGCGGGATGGATTATGTGCATGGGGTGTCTGATTTCTTCACTTTTGGTTGGCGTTCCATTTTTGGGATTTTTCCACACTGAACTTTCAGCGATTTTTTTACAAGGGATTTGCGTGTTTGCCTTGAGTGCGGCTTATACGGCAATTTACTGTTTTTTTGCTATGTTAATTCATAACCGCACAATTACAGCCATTGCCTGCATTATGCTTTCATTTTTGCTTTTGTTTTCTGGAACTGTTGTTTCAAACCGACTGGACGAATCAGAGTATTATTATATTCCGGATGCGTCTTTGGGGATAGGTGAAATTGACGATGGAAGCAATTCTGAATGGATTCGTAATCCCGATTATTTAGAGGGAACGAAACGCCGAATTTATGAAATCGTTTTTGAAGTGATTCCCGGAGGGCAGTCGTTACAGCTTAGCGGAATGTTAAACGAACACACAAGCTATACAGAGATGTTTTCGGCTTCATTGGCGTGGATTATTTTATCATGCGGCTGTGGAGTGCTACTGTTCTGTAGAAAAGATTTGAGATAGAGGGAGGTATATTCATGCTTTTACCGTGGGTTTTGTGCAGTATTCTGTCTTTCATTGTTCTGATTCTCTGCGTGAAAATTCATACGCTGAAAGTGAGCATGGCAGAAATACGGGTACAGCTTGCGGACTGGCTGAAAACAGATACGAATACCCTTATTTCTATATCTTCCAGCGACAGGCAGATGCGACTGCTGGCATCCGACCTAAACAGGCAGCTTCGGTTGCTCCGCAGACAACGCAGACGATACCTTGACGGAGACCGGGAGCTGAAAGATGCCGTAACGAATATTTCCCATGATTTGCGGACACCCTTAACTGCTATTTGTGGATATTTGGACTTACTCCGGGATGAAGAAAAGTCCGAAAAAGTCACTTATTATGTCATGGCTATTCAAAACCGTGCAGAGGTATTAAAACAATTAACGGAAGAGTTGTTCCGCTATTCGATTATCATATCGGCGCAGGAGCCTATGCAGTTAGAGCCTTTATGTGTGAATGATATCTTAGAACAAAGTATTGTATCATTTTATGCTGCATTGACGAAACATGGCATTACTCCGCAAATAGACATTACTGAAAAAAAGATTATGCGTACTTTGAACAGAACTGCTTTCCTGCGTGTATTGAACAATATTCTGAATAATGCAGTGAAATACAGCGACGGTGATTTGAATGTTTCGCTGTCCGAAACGGGGGAAATTATTTTCTCAAATACAGCGCAAAATCTGAATGATGTACAGGTCGGAAAATTGTTTAACCGTTTCTTTTCTGTAGAAACAGCAAGGAACTCAACAGGGTTAGGGTTAGCTATCGCAAAAACATTGGTTGAACAAATGCAGGGAACGATTACAGCACAATATCACGACAATGTATTAAGTGTCTGTTTAGATTTTCCGCATGCAATGCCTAAGGGTTTATAAAAAGGTGTCCGTGGCAAGACAGCTCAAAAGCTCCCATGCGGCGTCGCGCTCTCGTTTCTGCTCTAGGTTCAGCTCCTCATAGGGGCAGAGCATGGGGTGATCTCCGTGATTGTCTCATCATTCAAAAGAACGCGTATTTTCATTAAAATGAGATCCGCCGCCGCAATTTTGGATTCCCGGTGGATGGTGTCGAGTTCTTCCCAGCTGAGCGTGGGGTAGGAGACGGATTGGCGGAAGAGATCGTTGATTGCGACGGCAGCTTTGTTCAGGGCAGTGCGCATAATCTGATTCGGCGTATAGATATCCTCGTTCGCGCCAAAGAAGGAGTCACCGGGCGCCTTCTGGCTGCTGCGCAGGTGGATCTGCCCATGTATCTTATAGTAGCTGTTTAATCTCCAGAATATGTTCCAGCCGTCCGGCTCGTCATCCGTACAGATGATGATGCGGTCGGCACGCTCCAGAAGATCGGCGCATTGTTCCCACAAATCATCGTGAAAAATAAGAGAATCCATTGTCTCAGATTCCCGGTCTAGCAAAAATGTCTCGTGCAGATGGCTGTGCATGGCGAGAAAGACACTGGCGTCCCCGAAAATGTGGTAGGCGACATGCTGATTGACAGAGATGATATTCGTCAGGATGGCGCGTTCCAGAATGCAGCGTCCGTAATTTCCAAAGCCGATGATCACAATGGTATTTTCAGAACTGCAGAAAAACTTTGCATCTGGTTTCGGCGTTCTTTTTGTGCGCTACGATTCTGGCGGGGGAAGCGCTGAGAAACAGACACGGATAGTCCGGATATTCCATCTGATCATTTTTCTTTTCGCCAAAAATAATGATGGCGTCTGGATCTTCTTTGCAGATATTTTCAGCCAGCGTGCCGGCTTCTATTCCGTAGTCCGCAAAATAATACCAGTTCTTTTTCCGCTGCAGACCGAGCAGGAAAAAGGGGAGTCCTTCGCTTGTGACAAAGGAGATCACAGCGCCGAATAAGGTCATCATGATACCGGCGGACAGCAGGAGAAAAACGGAGCCGACTGCGTGTCCGAGGGGTGTTACGGGCGTCAGGTCACCGTAGCCGACAGTGGTCAGCGTGACGAGAGAGTACCAGCAGGCATCGCCTAAGGTACGGATGGTGGCGGTACTGTCGGTATGCTCGGACAGATAGAGGACAAGCAGCAGCCCGATATACAGGAGCATCAAAAATATGGTTATACGCAGATATATTTTATGATTTCGCTTCATAAGACGCTGTCTCCTTTGCCGTATTCCAAAAGAAATGTTTGTAAATAGAGCGAATTATAGCTTAAAGATTCCCGGTTTGGCGAAGGGTCCCGCAAGCGGCATCTCTCCGTGCGCATTTCCGTAATAATCCGTGTCAAAGATGATGGGAGAGCCGTCCGGGTTTTCAAATTTCTGCTCCGGCTCAAACGCCATGCCGAGCACATCTGTTGTGATGACTTTGTTCTGCGATTCCGGCATATAGTCATACACATTCGTCTTTATGACAAAGCCTTCCGCCGTCTCTTCCAGACAGACGGACACTTTGTTTGTCTCATCCACAAATGCCTTTTCTTTTGACATAGGTTTCGCGCCGTTAAAATAGGCGTTTCCTTCTGCCCATACGGGGAGCGGGTTGTAGTATCTGTCGCTGGGCGCCGCTCCCATTCCGCAGTAGCCTTCAAACTGCGCTTCGTATTCTTCCTGCGTCGGGTACGCTTCGTAAGGAATCGTTCCGGCAATGAGGTTGCCGTCCGTCCACTCGTCGTCCTTCATCGCATCCGCCATCTGCTTCAACCCCGGACGGAAGTCTTTCTGGATAAAGATGTTGTTGTAAAACCGCATGTCCCCGTGCAGAATTGTCATAAAGCCCGCGATCTCCGTGCGGTGTGGCACATGGTAGGGGGTATAGCGCGGAGAAATCTTAGTGAGTGTACCGTTTAAAACACCGCGCCCTACGGCGGTAAAGGAACCGGCGATCAGATTATGCACGAGGGCAACGCCCTGCGTGGCAAGTTTCAGCGCACAGTCGGAGAGCAGCACGTTGTGGTCAACAAGCGTCGGTCCGTGAGATACTTCGATAAAAATATCCTCACCGATTTCATTTCCAGTTGTGTGGTTGTATTCCTCTGGCAGACAGTTGTCAAAAAACAGGTTCCCGGTCACCCTTGTTCCCTGTGCCTGCCAGTCGAGCCACAGACCGCGGGTACAGTGGTAAATCCGGTTGCGGCGTATGATTACGTCGATTGCCGCGTGCATTTTGATGCCGCCGATCTCTGCGCCGCACAGATTCTGTTTGTTGTTGATATGGTGGATCGTATTATCCTCGATCACAGAAAATACGCCGCCCAGATGCCCGACAATCCCGGTCTGCCCGCAGTCGTGGATATCGCATCTTCTGACAATGTGGGAGCCTATGGTTTCCTTGCTCCATCCTTCCCGCTGTGCCTGACAGATACAGTCGCGCTCCGTCTGCGTGCCGTCCTTGTATTTCCATTTGGACCATTTGTTATCGTTTTTCGGCTGCAGATATTTTCCAAGGGAAATGCCGGAGCATTTCGACTCATAAATTTCACAGTCTTCTATGATCCAGCCTTTGGACCAGTGCGGACCGATCATTCCTTCCTGATATGCTGTCGGGGGCGCCCACTGTGATGCTGCCTGTCTCACGGTAAAGCCGGAAAGCGTAATGAAGCCAACGCCTTCTTCTTCCGGGTAGAAACAATTTTTCCGCACGCTGATTTCCACATTTTCCTCATTGGGGTTTCTGCCTTGGAAATTGGCGTAAAGGACTGTTTCGTCTTTTTCTTCATCCTGAATCGTGTACCATGTATAGACGGAAAAATCCGGGTCCCATGAGGTTTTGCTCTTTTCCGGGTGCAGAACCTTGTCATACGCGGTCACTTCATACATGGACTTGCCGTTTAAATAGACGTCCCCGGTGTGGGCGGTCATGGTCGCCACAAACCAGTCACCGTACACGAAGGTCGTATAGGGATTATAATCGCCAAACATTTTATTGGAAACTGTCGCTTTCCAGACATTGCCCTTGCAGAGCTCCCAATTTTTGACAGGTTCCGCGCCCGTGATCACAGCCGCACGCTCGGTCTCCGAACGGTAAACGATTCTGGCGTCCTCTCTGCCGCCGTTTACAGGGTTTACCGCCTCCCTGTAAATGCCGGACGCTACGATCACCTCATCGCCTGCTGCAGCCTTGTCAGCCGCTTCCTGAATCCGACGGAAAGGCTTTTCCTTGCTCCCGTCTCCGCTTTGTACCGCATTTTGATCTACATAGTATTGCATATGACATCCTCCTTACCGCAGCATTGATTTCCATGATTATACTATTATCATAGCAAATATGGGACAAAACGCAAGTGATTGCTTTTGTGGGGGAAAGATGGTATGGTTGTCTTAAAAGTAGCGCTTAAGGAGGTGCTATAGCGAGAGCGATATTGTCAAACAAGGGCGTGATCGTATTTGATGAAGCGACAAGCGCACTTGATCTGGAGTCGGAGAAAGTGATATATGATTATCTGCAAAAGGAGGCGCGACAAGGGAAAATCATTATCATTGTTTCCCATAGAGAAAGCGTGAATGCGATATGTAATCGGCTGCTTCGGGTTGAGAACGGTAAAGTATATGAATAACACTATAACAAAAATACACCGGGAAATAACAGTGCATTCATCATCATTCCCCAGCGTGTATCCGCTAGATTCACAGCAGACACCTGACACGGCTTTTATGTTTCGAACAGATGGCTGCTTCTGTCTGTGCGGCAATCTGCTCCCCGCTCAATTTCCTGAATGTTTTGATATACAAAACGGCGGCAAGTGCCAGTGAGAGTACATCGGCTACCGGCTGCGCCCAGATTAACCCGTTAAGCCCTAAAGCAGCTTTCAGAATAAACAATGCGGGAATAAAAATAATTCTCTGTCTGCTCAAATTGATAATTGGTGAAGCCGTGGCTGCCCCATAGCCTGCAAAGCATTGGTAAGGACATAGAACACGCCAAACAGGAAACTTGTTGTAAGTAAAATTCTTGCAAAGGAAACGGTATAATCAAAAGCGGTAACATCTGTTAAAAATGCGCTGACAATCTGGTTTGCAAACAGGTAGCAGACCGCAGTTAATACAACACCTAAAATCAAAGAAAAAATCATAGAGAACTGAAACACGTCATTAAAGCGTTTCCATAATTTTGCACCTACAAGATAGCCAAGCAAAGGCTGTACGCCCTGTCCTAATCCCATACATACCATTCCTGCAATAATGACAACTTTCATGGCAACGCCCATTCCCGCAATCGCCATATCGCCATATTTTGCCATCTGGCTGTTGATGATGATTTGGGAAACGCTCATTAGCAAAGAACCTAATGCGGCGGGGATACCAATTACAAGTACGCTGCTGCAAACCTTGTCTTTTAATGTAAAGTCTTTGATATTGATACTAAGTATTGACTTTCCACGGAGAAAATAGAAAATATAGTAACCTGCGCCGAAAAGATTTCCTATTACCGTAGCGATTGCTGCGCCTGCAATATTCCAGCCAAAGCCTAAAATCATAACCGGGTCAAGAATAAAATTCAGAAGATTTCCAAGAAGCTGTCCCATCATAGCTTTACCGGCTTTTCCCTCGGCACGGATTATATTTGCATAACAGTTTGAAACCAACACGAAAGGACCGCTGCACGCCACGATACTTAAATACGTTTTTGATAAGTCCCATGTATCAAAACTTGCCCCAATCAGTGATAGGATAGGGTTCATAAAAATCAGAAACAGGGCAGCCATTACAACGCCGACAACGATACAGCTCCACATACAGAACGAGCAGACTTTATATATCCTTGCTTATTAGATTTATTTTTCTTAGTAAGGACAAAAGTGTTTCTACTTCTTCTGCTGAAAGATTTTCCAAAAGTTTTTGTTCCGTATCTTCCATTTCCTGCTTTGCTTCGTTGCAGAATTTTTCTCCAAGAGGGGTAATTTCAACATACTTTATCCGTTTATCGTCCTTATCCCCGGAAACATGAACAAGTTTTTTCTGTTCCAAGCGGGAAATCAGTCCGACTGTTGTGGATTGTGCCAGTGACAGACGTTTTTCCAATTCCTTAAAAGTGGTTTTTCCTGCGGGCATATTTAATATCTCAATTAAAGCGGACATTTGAGAAAAAGTAAGGTTTGTTTCTTTCAGCCGGGTATTTGCCTTTTTCTCAAAAGCGTTGTTTATTTGGCGTATTAATATTCCGCAATGATTTTGCTCATTCAATGCCAACCCTCCAATCTATGAAAGAGGATAGCACACTTTTTTGGAAATATCAATAGTATGCGATTGAATTGTCTGCTTCGTAGTTCCATCGCAGCACATCTGTCATATCATTTATTCTTCGTATCATTATTATTTGCCCGTTGGCTTTTCGGAAGCGTTTTTGTAAGGATTAAGTTATAGGCAACGGTTATAAACATTAAAACCAGAACATGAATCATGTGTTTCTCCAATGTAAGCCCTGCTTTATTTGAAAAAGTACTAAGAGTGTTAATGGCAGAATGAACAATAATGCAGGGGAGCAGACTTCTGCCACGATAGAAAATCGTTATAAGCAAAAAGCCTATCGCAATAGCAAAGCAAATCTGGCACAAATTGTTTACCAAGTCCATACCGCTGCCATTAAATAAATTTATCCAATGCCCAATACCAAAAGTTACACTTGAGATAATAATTGCAGATTTTACATTATCTTTTGCGATTGATACAAACAGGAAACCTCTGAAAATCACTTCCTCCAAAAATCCAACGCAAAGCATACACGCAATACGGCAAAATATTTCCAATAGCGAATAATTGACAGCAATACCGTTCCAAAGATTTCCCGTTGCTATGATAATAAGCGGCACATAGTAAAGGAATCGATGGGCAGGAACAGGTGATTTACAAAGCCCATACCGTTCTTGCAACTTGCTTTTTCGGATAAAGGCAAAAAGAATAATGGTCAGCAGGATACAAAAAATAGCGCTTGCAGAGTATTCAATCCCTATTTTTTTATTTAACGGATTTGCTAAAGACTGCAGAACACAATAAACCACTATCCATGCAATCGCAAAAGCCTGTTCGTTTTTTTCATATAACTTTTTCATTTCATTTCCTCCTGTATTGCTAATATTGCACCTGTATATACCCGTTCCAAATGCTTTTCTATAAGTTTTTCATCATACTCCAATGAATTGTTGGCTATGATACTGGCATATCCATGAACAAACATCGCAAGCGTAATAAAAACTTCTTTTGTCTGTTCAATATTCATATCCATTTCTTCCTGCATGGCAGAAATAACAGGTATAAGTTCCTCGGAATTTATCATTTCAAGCAAGCTGTTTTCAACAACAAATCCCGATTGAAACAGAAAGCGGAACAAATAAGGTTCTTCAACCGCAAAGCGGATATAATTCACCCCGATTCCAAGCATTATATCTTCCTGTGTTTCTGGAATGTTCATCAAATATTCTGTATGATATTCACCTGTTTTTTTGTAAGCAGCTTTTCTTAATTCTTCAATCGTTGCAAAATGGTACATAACAGGCTGTGTGGAACAGTTTAGCTTCTTTGATACTGTCCGTGCATTGATGTTTTCCGCGCCTGTTTTGCGAGCAACCATAAATGCAGCGTCAATAACCATATCTTTTGTGATTTTAGGTTTTGGTGGCATAGCTTTTCCTCCTCGTATTATATAGACATAGCCATTCTTTACCTTTTCTACAGGTCTGG
>ERZ779637.66-NODE-66-length-72604-cov-17.554219_pt1 | contig 72604 bp, 66 predicted proteins | sample MGYA00514196_ERZ779637 | MGnify/ENA primary metagenome ERZ779637 (study PRJEB29562, sample SAMEA4376700) | mouse gut metagenome | isolation source: Cecum | study: EMG produced TPA metagenomics assembly of the A DSS colitis mouse model was used to assess the...
TGTCAATGCTGCACACCAGATTGCGGTAAATTTCCTCCGTCATAAACGGAATCATGGGAGCCGCGCACTTGCAGATATCCACAAGCGCCGTGTAGAGCGTCATGTAAGCGTTGATCTTGTCCTGCTCCATGCCCTTCGCCCAGAAACGCTCGCGGCTTCTTCTCACATACCAGTTGCTCATCTCATCCACGAAATTGTCTAGCACCCTCGCCGCCTCGGGAATCCGGTAATTGTTCAGATGGTCGTCCGTCTCCTTGATTGCCGTGTTCAATTTGGAGAGCAGCCACTTGTCCATAACGGGCAGTTTGTCATATTCCAGACTGTACTTCGTCGCGTCGAAGCTGTCGATATTCGCGTACAGCACGAAGAACGCGTAGGTATTCCAGAGCGTGCCGAGGAACTTGCGCTGCCCCTCCTGCACCGCCTTGCCGTGGAAACGGTTGGGCAGCCACGGCGCCGAATTGATATAGAAATACCAGCGGATCGCGTCCGCGCCGTAAGTCTCAAGCGCCTCAAAAGGATCCACCGCATTACCCTTGGACTTACTCATCTTCTGTCCATTCTCGTCCTGCACATGTCCGAGCACGATCACATTCTCAAAGGGCGCGCAGTTAAACAGGAGCGTGGACTCCGCCATCAGCGAGTAGAACCATCCGCGCGTCTGGTCCACCGCCTCGGAGATAAACTGCGCCGGGAACTGGCTGTCGAAAAGCTCTTTATTCTCAAAAGGATAATGGTGCTGCGCAAAAGGCATGGCACCGGAATCAAACCAGCAGTCGATCACCTCGGGCACACGCTTCATGGTCTTTCCACACTCCGGGCAGGTGCAGGTGATCTCGTCGATATAAGGTCTGTGCAGCTCCACGGTCTTCGCTGCCGCGTTGCCGCTCATTTTTTCAAGCTCCTCGCGGGAACCAATCGCCTCCATGTGACCGCATCCCTCGCACTCCCACACGTTCAAGGGCGTGCCCCAGTAACGGTTACGGGAAATGCCCCAGTCCTGAATGTTTTCCAGCCAGTTGCCGAAACGCCCCTCGCCGATGGACTCAGGAATCCAGTTCACGGTCTTGTTGTTGCGCACCAGATCGTCGCGCACCGCCGTCATCTTGATGAACCATGACTCCCGCGCATAATAGATCAGGGGCGTATCGCAGCGCCAGCAGAACGGATAGTCATGCTCGAACTTGGGCGCGTCAAAAAGTTTTCCTTCTTTATCTAAGTCTTTGATGACTTCCGGGTCAGCCTTCTTCACGAACAGACCCGCGTAGGGCGTCTCCTCAGTCATGTTGCCCTTGCCGTCCACGAACTGCACGAAGGGCAGGTCATATTTGCGTCCCACCTGCGCGTCGTCCTCACCGAAGGCGGGAGCGATATGCACGATGCCGGTACCGTCCGTCATGGTAACGTAGTTGTCGCACGTCACATAGTGGGCTTTTTTCTTCTGTCGGGAAGCCTCCTCGCCCGCACAGGCAAACAGCGGCTCGTACTCTTTGTATTCTAAGTCCGTGCCCACATAGGTTTCCAGCACTTCATATGCCGGCTTTCCGTCCTCCGCCAGTTTACCGAGCACCGTGTCCAAAAGCGCCTGCGCCATGTAATAGGTATAGCCGTCCGCCGCCTTCACCTTCACATAGGTCTCCACGGGGTTCACACAGAGCGCCACATTGGAGGGCAGCGTCCACGGCGTGGTTGTCCACGCAAGGAAGTAAGCGTCCTCGCCCACCACCTTAAACCGGGCGATTGCGGAGCGCTCCTTCACCGCCTTGTAGCCCTGCGCCACCTCGTGGGAGGACAGGGGCGTGCCGCAGCGCGGGCAGTAGGGCACAATCTTAAAGCCCTTGTACAGCAGGTTCTTGTCCCAGATCTGCTTGAGCGCCCACCACTCGGACTCGATAAAATCATCGTGATACGTCACGTAAGGATCGTCCATGTCAGCCCAGAAACCGACCGTGCCGGAGAAATCCTCCCACATGCCCTTGTATTTCCAGACAGACTCCTTGCACTTGCTGATAAACGGGTCAAGCCCGTACTCCTCGATCTGCTCCTTGCCATCCAAGCCGAGCAGCTTCTCCACTTCCAGCTCCACCGGCAGACCGTGGGTGTCCCACCCCGCCTTACGGGGAACCATATACCCCTTCATCGTGCGGTATCTGGGAATCATGTCCTTGATGACACGCGTCAATACGTGTCCGATGTGGGGCTTGCCGTTCGCCGTCGGCGGTCCGTCATAGAAAGTGTAAGTGGGGCCTTCCTTGCGGGAGTCCATACTCTTCTTAAAGATATCGTTCTCTTTCCAGAAGAGACATACTTCTTTTTCTCTGTCCACAAAATTCAGGTTTGCGTCAACTTTCTGATACATAGCGTCCTTCCTTTCTTTTTGTTAATTAAAGAAACCCCCGTCCCGTAAAAGGACGAGGGTAAAGTTCTCGTGATACCACCTGTTACGACGTACCGCCACTCACACGGCTATACGGTTCCCGGTAACGGCGGGACGCCGTCAGAGCCTACTGCCCCAACCTGCAGGGGTTCAGTCTGAAACTCAGAAGTGATTTTCACCGTTCTCCTACTCGTACCGGTCTTCCACCCTCACCGACTCGCTGCGACTTTCAAAAATCGGGTACTGTCTTCCTCAATGTCTCTGCCTATGATAACTGCTTATCATTTTGGCATTGTCATAAAGAATTGTCAAGGTAGAAATTGCAAGATTTATTTGCTTTATTACAAAAAAAGTAGTATGATACGTGATATATCTGATTACTTCCTATATCTGCAAAGTTTTATAACCTATTTACTTTACAGATATCTGATTTCCGGCGCGATACTATTTCTTGTGCCTTTTTCCAGTCATTCAGATAAAATATTTTGTTTCTGTTAACCCCTTGACGATATATCGAAAAAGGAATATTTTATAAAAAGGAATATCTATGTTTGACATTGAATTTTATCGTTCGTCTGATGGAACAGCTCCTGTCTAAGAGTTTCTGGATACCTTAAACATCAAAATGCGAAATAAAGCGCTGGACAGCTTACTGATTTTAGAAGAATATGGAAATACTTTAAGAGAGCCTTACTCAAAATACGTGGGAGACGGGCTTTTTGAACTAAGAATCAAATTCTCCTCTGATATTTCACGGATATTTTATTTCTTTTACATAGACAATAAAATCATACTGACAAACGGTTTTATTAAAAAGACTCAGAAAATACCGCGCAGCCAATTAAAATTGGCAAAGAAATATAAAGCTGACTATGAACAAAAAGCACAGGAAAGGAGTCCCCAAACATGAACGACCTTCACAAATATCTGGAAAAGCAGATGCTGAATCCCGAATTTCGTGCCGAGCGTGAGGCAACCAGAGTTGACTTTGAGGTAGCAAAAGCGCTCATTGAAGCAAGAACTTCCCTGAATATGACACAAAAAGAGCTAGCAGAACGCTCCGGCATCCGTCAATCGAACATCAGCCGTATCGAAAACGGAAGCTGCAGCCCTACAATTGCCACGCTGCAGCTTTTAGCCAAGGGACTTGGGAAACAGCTTTCCATCAATTTTATCCCTCTCAAAAACAAATAGGTTCCACCTCTTCGTTCAGCGGCTTCATCTCATACTCCGGCAGGCTGTCCAGCAGCTCCTCCAGACAAAGGTTTGTACTGCCGACCACGTCATGTGCGAGCAGGACGACTTTCTTCCGTCCGAGGGTGGTCGATACGCCGTTTTCGAGCAGCCTTTTCGGGTCGGGATTTTTGACCGCGTCCTCCAGACTGGCGTTCCAGTCGTAATATATGTAGCCCCTGTCTGTCATCTCCTTGATAATAGCCTTGCCCGTTTTCTTATTAAATGCATTGACACTGCCGCCGGGGAAACGGAACAGGTTTGTCTTTATCCCCGTCACCTCGTACACGGTCTGTCTCGCCTTCTCAAAATCCGCCACATAGCTGTCCACGCTCGCATACAGAGCGTCGTAATCATGGTTATCGCAGTGGATGCCGATGCTGTGTCCCTCCGCCACAATCTGACGCGCCACCTCGGGATGCTGTCTCACATTCTCTCCCACCAGAAAGAACGTCGCCTTGATATTGCGTTCCCGCAGTATATCAAGCACCTTCCGGGTGTTCTCCTCGGACGGTCCGTCGTCAAAGGTCAGGTACATGGTCTTCGGATGAAAGTAGTAGGCAACACCCTGCACAATGCCGCCCGCGATCTGCTGCTGATACTCCGCAAGGCTGAGTTTTCTGCGCTCCGCCGCGTTGGAGAGAAATCCCGTCTCAATCAGACAGGCGGGCATGGAAGTGTTTTTCGTCACATAAAAATCGGCGTCGTCCCGCAGCTCCCGCTCTGCGGCTTCCGTGCTCTTCAAGGTCTGCTGTCTGACCAGCTGTGCCAGCCTCCTGCTGTCCGATCGCTCACTGTCCTTCGTATACCAAACTTCCATCCCGTTCACCCCGGCGCCCTCCTCCGTGGCGTTCTGATGAATGCTGATATAGATATCCGCACCGGACCGGTTCGCCTCCGCCACGCGTGTCTCCTTCGCAACATAAGTGTCCGTCTCCCGGGACATGATTACCTGATATCCCTGTTCCTTCAACTGATCCCTGACAAGCAGCGCTATTGCCAAGTTCACGTCCTTTTCCCGGACGCCGTCTCTGGCGCAGCCCTCGTCCGTGCCGCCGTGCCCCGGATCCAGATAAATCGTCGGTATATGCGCCGCCATCGGCTGTGTGCTCTCTTCCGCACCGGAAACTGCCGTTCGCTCCGTCACCACAGCGGCAGGAACAGCTTCCTCCTTCTCCCATGCCGCCTCCGTCTCTTCCCCGCCAAGCGGCAGCGCTGTCGCCGCCTCTGTTTCCGCACACTGCAGCTTTTCCATCAAAGAACGGATGCCGCCCGCCGACACCAATTTCACAGATACCATTGCCGTCAGACTGACGATACACACCGCGGCGGTCAGTGTGTACATCCGCCTCGCCAGACGCCTTTTTCTCTGCTCCCTCGTCTCATAACCACAGACATATTCCCAAGTATATGTTGTCTCTCCGTACATAACTGATGCTCCTCTCTTGTATGCTTTACATAGTAAGCGTACAAAATAGGAGCATCATAATTTCATCTAAGTTGCATCATAATCCCATAATATTTGCATCATATTTGCATCATTTCAATTTTGCGCGGAGAATGCCGTCTCAAAGGCATTCTCCCGTGTGAGATTTAGTACTTCTTAGCGAAGCAGCCTCTGCTGCTGAGCTTTAGAAGTTCTTCTCACACTGTCATCGTGATACTTTCAGGAACAGCTCGTTGATTCCCTCGTAGAATCCAAGCGTCACCACCGTCTGCCCGTTCCCCATGCCTGCGAAAACATATTTGCGAAAATAGGGCGTCGTCTCCAGAAGCGGGTTATCCGACTCGTAGGGCAACGGTTCGCCGAGCCCCATATAATCCGCCCAATCAGCCACCAGCGCGTCCGCATCGATCTCCTCCCACAAGAGAGGCGTCCGCACATAAAACTCATATATTTTTCCGTCGTCCGCATCGATGTAAGCGTCCATCAGGCGGTTTGCCTTATCCGCGTTTTTCTGGGAATTGGAGAGGCTCATCTTCCAGACCGCCACATTATTGCGCGGCTCCAGCACGTCAATCGCCGAGTAGAGGGTCACGTCGTAGGAGGACGCGTCCACCTCCCTCACCTGTTCCGGCAAAATTTCCTTTTCCTTGAGCATCTGAAGCCCATCATTGCAGGTAGCGTAAATCTGCTCGTCCGTGATCTCCCTGCCGGAAGGTCCTCTGCGGTTCACCACAAAGGCATAGGAGCCTTCCAGTTCCTGATAGTCCACCTGCGCCTCCGTCTCGTGCGTCATAGCGCTCATCTCGCTCTCCGGAAAGGTCTGACTGCTCAGACAGCAGGATAGGATATAAAGTTTTTCATTGCTATTCATCTGGTAACGGTAACCCTCCCCGGCACTCTCCACGCTCTCTGTGTGAGGGCTGTCCAGAATCGCCTGATCCTTGTACTCCGCCAGCGCCTCCGGTCCCCATATGGAAATAAACATGGCAAACGCCGCCAACAGCGGGACTACCAGATAATATATCTTACTCTTCATTTGTCTTATTCTCCGCATGTGTGCATCTCAAACCTTGCACCGCTAAGGTGCAAGGACAAAGCTAAAACAGGAGCCTTCCCCAACCTTGCTCTCAATCTGTAATTGGCTGTGATGTATCTTTAAAATCTCCGCGCAGAGCGCAAGCCCGAGCCCCGCCCCGTTCTTGCTTCTCGCCCGGGACTTGTCCACCATATAAAACGCCTTGACAATCTTGCCCTGCTCTGCCTCCGGTATGCCGATCCCGTAATCCCTCACCGCGATTCGATAGCCGTCATCTACCGTCTGCCCCGTCACCTCGACCACGCCCGCTTTTCCGCCAGACGCCGCCGCCTCGTCTGCCGCAATATCCTCTTCACCCGCCGCAGGCATTCTGACCGGTTCCGACGCCTTGCAGGCATTGTCGATCAGATTGACCAGCACCGTCTTGATCAGATTCGCCTCCATCCGCACCACGGCTTCCTCGTGGATAAAGCGGATGTCCGCATCCTTTTTCTCCGCAAACATTTCCTGCAGGTATGAAAACAATTCTCCTACGGGCGTCTCCTGCAGCTGCGCCTCCTCCTGCTTCGCCACGATGATATCCAGAAGGCGGAAGGACATTGCCTCCAAGCGTTTTCCCTCCGTGTAGATATAATTCGCCGACATGATGCTCTTTTCCTCGTCCATCTTGTGGGAGCGCAGCATGTCCGCGTAGCCGATGATCGCTGTCAGGGGCGTCTTCAGTTCGTGGGCAAAAGCGCCCATAAACTCTTCTCTCGCCTCGATCTCCTCCTCCAGCGCGTTTATATTTTCCTCCAGCGCATTTGCCATCCCGTTGAAATCTCCGGTGAGCTGCCCAAGCTCGTCCCGGCTGATCTGTCTGGCGCGGTATGTGTAATCCCCCGCCGCCATCTTTCTTGTCGCCTGAGTCAGCAGCCGTATCGGCTTTGTCAGGAAGGAGGCGATAACCAACATAATGACTGTGCCAGTCAACAGTATGACCACCGTCACTTTCCGATACAGCGAAAAGCCCATGGCGCGCTCCGTGAACACTCCCGTCACATCCTTCATGGTTTCCAGATACAAAATCCGGTTCAGCGCGTTGATGGACACGCAGGTGTGCACATAGAAGCTGTCCTGCGCGCGGATCACGCGGTAGGATTTGGTATGCTCATCTGTCTGCGGGAGCAGCCCCTCGTCTGCGGTAAATCCGCCGCTCGTATATAATATGTTTTTCTCCTCGTCGGCAATCCGCAAGAGACGTCCGCCGCCCTGTCCGCCCATCTCCAGCTTGGACGCAATCTCATCCACCACGCTGTCGGGCAGAACGCTGTACTTGAGGGGGACGTTTAATGCCGCCGTCTCAAAGGCAAAGCCCAGAATACTGCTCTCGTCGAGCGCCTGTCCCACCTCCCTGTCCAGAGAAGTCTCAAACACATAATTTACAAAGTAAAACCCGCTGAATCCAAGCGCCAACGCCAGCACGATCATGGTAGACAGCACTAATTTGATTGAAAATTTCATTCCTGCACCTCTAAACGGTAGCCCACCTTGTACACCGCCACCAGACTATGCTCCCAACCCAGCTTTTTCCGTAAACGCTGTACATGCAGGTCAAGCGTCCTGCTGTCCGCAAAGTATTCCCCTTCCCACACCTTTTCATATAATGTTTCCCGAAACAGCGCGACGTTTTTATTTTTCATAAAAAGAAGAAGCAGTCCGAACTCTTTGTTCGTCAGTTCCACGGGGCGTCCCGCCTTGGTCACCCTGCGGGCGTCCACATCCACCGTCACGTCCCCCGCTGTGAGATGCTGCTCCGCCTTGTTGTAACGCCTGAGCACCGCCTCCACTCTCGCCACCAGCTCCACCACATCGAAAGGTTTTACGAGATAGTCGTCAGCTCCCAACTTCAGCCCTTTCACCCGGTTTTTCACCTCATGCTTGGCGGTGATAAAAATCACCGGAATCCCCAGCGGGCGTATGTACTCCATCACATCATACCCGTCCGCTCCCGGCAGCATGATATCGAGAAGAACCAGCTCAAACTCTTCCTTCTCGATCAGGTCAATCGCCTCCAGACCATCCTGCACCGCCGTGCAGTGATACCCTGCGGAAGTCAGATTTAGGTCGATCAAATCACAGATCGGTTTTTCATCATCTACAATCAGTATCCTAATCATTTGTGGACTGCCACCCCCAATAAGCCCGCGCTTTCTCTACCAGTATTTCCATTGTGTCCTCGTCGCTGCACCGATAGGCGTCCCGGATTTCCGTGTCCGGATCGAACCCGCCGGTTCTCTGATAATATATCCGATAATCGCTCTCTATGAGAAGCTCTCCGTTTTCGCCCTCATAGCTGTATCTGGCAAGGATCACGATATCCTTGAGCCCGTCACCGTCAATGTCGCGGCATGTCACGCCCTTTAACGCATAGAGATTGTCGTACTCCCCCATCGGCTGCAGCACAGAAACAATATCCCCCTGCTCGTTCACCAGATAAATCATAAAAATGTCGTAATCCGCAATCCGGTATGTCCCCGGCGTCACCTGCAATTTCCCCAACTTGCCGAAGGTACGCAGATAGCACTGCTCCGGAATCACCCGGAAACGGTTTCTTTGCAGCTCCCGAAGCGTGGTCGCCGTGTACAAAAATTCCGTGGAATCCCCGTCCCTGACAAAAGCCGCAATGGAGTCCGCGCTCTTGTTCATCCCGAAGCGGTTGATCTTCTCCGAGATCCGATAGTCCCTGTAAAAACCGTTCCCCGTCTGATTCTGGAAAAGCACGTCCCCGACCTTGTAAGTCTCCCCGGCGTAGACGCCGCTCTCATTGAGACAGGAGGTGATGAGAACGATATCCATCCTGCCGTCCCGGTTCAGATCCTGAAAGGAGACCGCCGCAATGGTCTGCACGGGCTGCCGCATCCGTCCCCTGACGCAGTAATTTGTCTCCAGCTGCTCCGTCCGGTAGAGAATCTGTCCGTCCACGTCTACAATAAACAACGCCAGCCGATTATATTTCTCGTCAAACGCCGGCACCATCAAAATGCTTTCCTCGTCGTCCGGGTCTAACGGGAAAATCTGATCTTCCACTACAAGAAAACCGCCGCCCGCGATCCCATCCCGATTCTCTATGGACAGGAAGCGATCATAGTATGCTTCATATTCCGCCTGCACGGAAGTCTCATCCGTCTTCTCCGGAGCCGCCTGCACCGCCGCCGGAAAAAACAGCCACCCAGCAAGCGCCGTCAGCGCGAACGCAGCCGCGCTCCTTTGTACATACTTGTTCATATGTTACACACTCCTACATTGCTGCAGTCTCTACTTCTGTATCGATTCTCTCTCAGAAAATCGTCAGGGCATTTCCCGAGTCAACGCCTCCACAATTTCGGGAAACCTCCACGTTTTACTCTCCCTGTCAAGCAGCGCATACGCCCCGCAGTCCCACCAGATACAGGGAACCCCGCAGCGGCGCGACTGCTCCATATAGTAGTTGGTCCACGCCAGACGCTCCTTTGTATTCCCCTTATCCACACAGCCAAACTCCGTGAGAATCACGGGCACATTCCGCTCCACAAACAGACGGTTCATCTCAGAGAATGCCTGCGCAATCCGCTCTCTCGTCTCTGCATCATCCCACTGCGTATCGCCCTCTTCCTTCTGGCAGAAGCTGTAGGGCGTATACATATGCACCGACACGATCAGACGATTGTCGTCCGGCAGGACAAGCCCCTGCATGGCATCCGTCTCGTTATTATTCACATACGGGCTGACAAGCAGATAGCGTTTTCGGTTGCCGCCTCCCGAAGCCCTCACCGTCTCCACAAAGACAGCGTTCAGGTCGTTGACCATGGCGCGCAGTTCCTCCGTGCCCGAAGTCCACTCCACCTCACTGTCCCGCAGTCTCGGCTCGTTCATGGCCTCAAACAGCAGCTTTTCGTCATAATCCCGAAACCACTCCGCAATTTGCTCCCAGACCGTCGCAAATTCCGTCTCTATCTCCTGCGCCCGCTCTATTTTCAGATCCAGCCACTCCTCATGGTGCAAATCCAGTATCACGTACAGATCCGCAGCAAGCGCCATGTCCGCCACTTCCTGCACCCGGTTCATCCACAGGTCAGAAATGTGATGAGACTCGTCCAGATGATCCTCCCATGTAACCGGGATCCGCACCGTGCCAAAGCCCGCCTCCTTCATTGCCTGGAAGGTCTCCGCGTCCGCCGTCGGATTTCCCCAGTATGTCTCATATTCCAGATCGCCGGCATCCGGTCTGTAATCCCGCAGTCCCGTGGAATCCAGCGTATTTCCCAAATTGATTCCCGCTCCCATATTGCCGACAAACCGAAGCGCCCGCGTCCTGTCCGCAAGCAGAAAAGCCGCTCCCGCCATTGCGAAAAGAACAAGCAGTCCGCCCAGACCTGCCGCCGTTTTTTTCTTCATATTTTCTCCCGTCACCCCAGCAGCCCTATCTCGCTGAAATCTTCCTTCTTGCCGGAATCTGCCTTCGCAGCTTCTCCCTCCGCCTCTTCTCTCTTCCCGCAATGTATGACGAGCCAGTCAAGCAGTTCGCTTCTCGTCTTCTTCCGATCCACAAGCTCTTTATAATTGACTACATTGTAGAGATGCAGACCTTTGCGAATCTCATTTTCAAACCGGCACTCCAAAATGATATCATCACTCACCGCAAGCCGCAAGTCCTTTGGCATACCATCATCTTCCACCGTCACGCAGACATAGTTAAAGTCAAAGACTTTCACTGCGTCAATTCCTTCATTCAGGCAGCGGATCTGGTCGTCAATCAAAACGCGGGGATAGTTCCGCTTCTGGTAAAAGGGCGGGGTCACACGCTTTTTCAGGTTCAGCTTCAAATCCTCAAAGCTGCCGCTGTCCTTCTTAATTTCCGTCGGGACGGTGGGGATTCTGTCGTAGAGGATTCCCAGAAGTTCGTCGTAGCTGCCGTTTATGTCGGTGACTTTCATGGAATAAACCCAGTCGTCATCCCGTTGGCTCACATGCACCACCGTTGCAAACATATCCACATGATAGTCCTCCGTGTCCAGAAAGATTTCCACATTCTCATTTTCCTCGAAGAAATACGGTTTGGGCAGCGTCATGGAAATGCCTGCCTCAGAGGCGTCCTTCGTCATGCCAGTGTAGATCTCTCCCTTATACTTGACCTTGCAGGGCATACGCACCAAAACCCGCTCGGTCTTCCGGTACGGGATCCGCCCATCCACAAAAAACAGCGACATGACAAGCAAAAACAGGTTGTTGATCAACCAGAAAAGCACAACGATCGGTCCGAACGAGCCGCTGTCGAGCATGATCAGAATACAGCGGAAAATTCCCCACACCGAGAGCACAATCAAAATCAAAAAGGGAATGGAATAGAGGAAGTTTTTCCCCTTCTCGTTCTTCTGCTCTCCCTTGCTGGTAACCTTGAATTTCTTCATCGAAATACCAACCGACTCAAACAGTACGGGCAGAAGCATATACGGGAAAAGCACCGTCTCATAAATACTCGTCCATTTGGTTGAGCGGATATTGCGCGAGAGCATCCGCAGGCTGATGTTACTGCTGATATACATCGGCAGCCAGAAAATCAGCACCTGCGCCAGCGTACACTTAAACACCATAAATCCGAACGTGGCGTACAGAATCGGCGACATGATATAGATCAGCCGCTTCAAAGGCGCATACCAGTACCAGATGGACGCCCAGTAATTCATCTTCTGCGAAAAATTCAGCTCCGACGCGGTAAAAATATGCATCTTTCTGCCTGTGGCAATCACGCCCCTCGCCCAGCGTGTCCTCTGCTGTACCAGATCTTTTAAATCCTGCGGCGAAAGCCCCGACGCAAGCGGTTCCGCCGTGCCAAGACTCACATACTGTTTCTTCTCAATCAAGATGCCCGTTGCAAAATCTTCCGTGATCGCCCCGGTGTAAAAACCGCCTATCGCTTCTAACGCCTCCCTCAAAAGCACCGTGTTGGAGCCGCCGTAGATCACGCTGTTCGTCTTTGTGCGCGCCACTTGTATATCTTTATAAAAGTAATCCTGCTCATTGGGAATCCGGGACTCCGAGTACAAATTAAACTGAAACAGATCCAGATTATAAAAACTCTGCGGAGACTGCAAAAAGCCGAGCTTGATTTTGTCCTCCTCTTTCCTGTCCCGGTTTCTCAATTCCGCATCCACAAAATAGGGGATCGTCTTCATCAGGAAGTTACTTCTCGGAATCATATCCGCATCGAAGGTTACCACATAGGGCGAGCCAGAATGCGCCAACGCGTTGTTCAGGTTTCCCGCCTTCGCGCCCTCGTGATCCTCCCTGTCCAGATAGTTGACGCCAAGCCTTGCCGCCAGCGCGCGCATCTCCTCTCTATGCCCGTCATCGCACAGATAGATGTGCACCTTTTTCGGATCGGGGTATTTCATCCTCGTACATCCCCGGATCGTCTTGTAGAGCAGATCCACTTCCTCGCTGTAGGTCGCCACAAAAACATCCACATCCGGAAACTCGTCCAAGGGGAGGTTTTCCGGGAACGGATAACCCTCCACCGAGTACATGTTGGCATAGTGGACGAACGCCTCCACCATACCGAGCACTTCCACCACAAGCAGCGCGATACCCGCAACAATAGACACAATCCCATACTCAAAAGGAATCGTAAAAAAGATTCTCCACATCAGATACATGATGGTGAAAAACATATTCACAAAAAACCAGATTTTTCCCTTCCAGTTATGAAAAAAGCCGCGCATGTACGCGCCGAAGCCTTCCCTTTCCCGCGTCATCCTTAATCCCCCTACTTAAAAAAGTTAAACGCATCCCCGTTGATGTTGTAGGGATAAATTTCCATAATGATATAGTCAAATTTATTTTCCCTCACATAGCTTTCAATATCCAGCATATGTGATTCCTCTAACGACCAGATAGCGTCAAGCTCACTGCACATGGGCGCGAGGAATACCATCATCGGCGAAAAATAAGAGTCCCTGATCGCAAAAATTTTCACGCCCTCCGGATTGTCCTCATTGACAATATGCTCGTAGGGGCGCAGTCCGTTGAGGTAGAGAGAGTACTGCGAATCGCTGTAGATATTGTCGTGCTCTAAAAGCACGTCCGTATCCATCAGGGACTTTGTCGTGCCGCCGCGAAAATGCTGCGTTGCGTCCGTCACACCCATACAGTGCCTGTCAAATTTTCGCTCAAACGTGGGCCACAGCGCCTCGAAATCTTCCAGTCCGCTGAAATTCGCCCCCGTCTTCCGCCCCATTGATCCGAGCATACCCCGGCGGTATGTCACCAACTCATAATTTGCCGGGTTCCTATAAAATCCGTCCGGATCAAGTCCCGCGTCAAACTTTTCGTTCATCTGATCCACCAGTACCTGCGTCGCCGCAAAGGCAGCCGGAATCGTCCAGTGATGGTCTGTCTTAAAAAAGGCGTCTTGAATCGAGAGATCATCATTGGGAATATATTTTCTGCAGTCCACCGTCTCTATCCCATAGCGGTTCATATAGAACAGCGTCTCGTCCACGATCGTGTCCGGGTCGTTGACCGGCATTCCCGTGCGGAACTTCGTCTCACCCCGCACATACTTTCCGGGCGTGACGAAGAACAGTACCTTCGTCCCGTTTGGCGCTACGCAGTCCTGCAGGCGGCGCAGCCTTCTGGCGTACTCCTCCGCGTCGTTTGTGTCCTCCCGAAAAAAGGAGGCGTAGTGCAGATAGCCGTCTTCATCCTTGATATAGCTGAAATTGTTAAACTCCCGCTTGTCCAAAAGCACCTGTATATAAGAGTATGTCTCAATAAATTCCATCCGTCCGTACATAGAGCTTATGATGCTCTCGTCCAAAGCCGAGACTGTCTGAGCGATCGTATCGGGAGCGCTCTGCAGCGAAATACCCTCCGCCAGACGCTCCTCCACCGTCTCCACCCACGCGTCTTTGCCGTACCACGCGTTCACTCCGGCATAGGCAAATACGCCCGCCAAAAAGAGCACGGCAAAGATCTGTTTCCTCAAAATATACGCCTTCAACGGGTCGTTTTTTCTTCTTCCCTTTCTCCCTGTCACAAAGCCACCCCGCTAGAAATTAAAGTAAATAAACGGATTGTACGTACCGCTTGCCATGTAAGCCACGCACACGATCAAAAGCAGCATCAGACCGATCGGATAGGCGAGAACGCCCACCCGGCTAATCGGCGATTTCGGATTTTTATAGAGAATCTCATTCATGTTTCTGGCAATCGGCATAGAAAACAGAATGCCCAGAACGAGAAACACAAAATTTTCCCTGATCATCATTACCGCCAAATCGCTATAAAAGCCGTTGTTGTTTACGCCCAGCATATTCATGAAAAACCGTCCCGCCTGATAGAGATTTTCCGCGCGGAACACCACCCAGAGCGCATTGACGATCATCAGCGTATAAAAATGTTTGACAAACCTGCTCTTTATCTTATTCGGATACTCGAAAAAACGCTCCGCAAGCTGGAACACGAAATACATCAGCCCCCAGAAAATAAAGGTCCAGTTCGCGCCGTGCCAGATTCCTGTCAACAGCCAGACCACAAGCATGTTGCGGACCATAAAGTCCTGATTTTTCACGCGGCTGCCGCCAAGCGGAAAGTACACGTATTCCCGAAACCAGTCTGTCAGGGAGATATGCCATCTTCTCCAGAAATCGGAGATCGATTCCGCAATGTAAGGATAGTTGAAGTTCTCGGGAAACTTAAAACCAAAACAGAGCCCAAGCCCGATCGCCATGTCGGAATACGCCGAAAAGTCATAATAAATCTGCAGGCTGTAGGAAATACTTCCAAGCCACGCCAGCATCGCCGGCACTGCCATCCGCTCCGTGCCAATCATGGACCAACGGAAGATATTGTCCGCCATCCCCGCAAAACAGTTGGAGAGCAGAATCTTCTTGCCAAGCCCCACCGTAAAGCGGCAGATTCCCATGGAGAACATATTAAAACTTGACTTTCTGTGACGAATCTGTTCCGCTATCGTGTTGTACTGGATAATCGGTCCGGCGATCAGCTGTGGAAAGAAGGAGATGTAGAGTCCCACATAGAAGGGATTCTCCGCCCTGACCGTTCCCCGGTACACGTCCACCACATAGGACATTGCCTGAAAGGTAAAAAAGGAAATACCGATCGGCAGCGGCAAAGACACCGGTTCTACACCGAAAATTTCCATCACAAACCCCAGATATTTAAACACAAACAAGGTCGCAAGATTCAAGGCGACCGCAGTGAACAACAAAACTTTTCTGCCGCCCTCTCCCTTCAGTTTCTGCATCATTCCCGCCAACAGGGAGTTGACGAGAATGGACGCGATCATCAAAAGCACGTACAACGGCTCTCCCCACGCGTAAAAAATGAGACTGGCAAGCAGCAGTATCACATTCTGACACGCTCTGGAAAAGAAGAACATGTAGTACAAGATCAGCACAACCGGGAAGAAGATGAACAAAAATACGATACTGGAAAAAAGCATACCGCATCCCCTTTCGCCTGTTCTTATTTTTTCCTATATTTCCTGTAACTGAAAAGAAAGAGGATCAGTCCCGCCACACAGACAATCCGTATGCCGTTAATCACAAGCGGGTCGTTTAACACCGACAAGAAGTAATCCCTCTCCTGTACCGCCTCCGCGGCAATCTTCGTGAGCAATATCATAATTCCAATCAACCCTTTCTGATAATCAAAACCGCGGGCATAAAGAATAAAATCATCACAAGCATTAGGAACAGCTTATTTTCACCCCGGATAGACGTATCGTAAACCGTCGATTTTTCCAACACGCGCAGCCCCGTCTGCATAGCTTTCCCGTGCTTGTAAAGGTACGTCTTTATGTTATAGATCTCCTGATCGTAATTGTCGTTAAACCGGCTGACCAGCATATTGTCCTCATCCAGATAATCTAACAGATAGTAGTTATGCCAGTTCTGTCTGGAATCGTCGTAGTAATCAGCCGCCCAGCGATACCACTCCCGCTCTCTGGCGGAGCGAATGTACGCAGTCGTCTCGTCGATCACATCACAGATATGCTCGTGGGACAGCGTGCTTTTTTGTAAAACAGCGTACCGCGCCTGCAAAGCGTCCACAAAACGGATGTCTTTCGTGAAGCGGTCGAAGAAAGGTCTTTCCTGAAACGCCATCGTTTCCGTCTCCATCTCCTCCATCGCGTAATTGTTCATCGCCTGATCGAAGTCCCACACCGGTCCAATCTTGAGCGGTTCCCCGGAATTTTTATACATGTAGGTGGAGTGCATACCCGCGTCATAATTTCCAAAAAATTCGTTTAACAGAAAATAGTCCACGAAGGTATCGACGTCGATATATTTGTCGTAAGTGCCGAACACATCCTCCCTGTCAGAATAAATGACCCGCTCGATCTGCGAAAAATCATTCTCGATATAGCGCAGCGCCCTGTCCGTGATCCGCTCCTCCGAAGGGTATTTCAGACCAATCCACTCCTCCGAAAGCCCCTCGAGCCGCCGCCCGGTTTCCAGCATTTTGTCAAAATACGTAAACCTGTCCCTGCGGACAATGTAGCTTGTATAAAGATTCTTCTCGTTAAAGGAATCAATCGGAATCCGGTTGACGTCCCTCGCCACCGTCTCCATCATCAGATAAAGCCCCTGATAGACATACCTGTCCCCGTCCTGTATGACCACTTCGCAAAACTGGCTGTCCGGCGTCACCTCCGAGATCTCCGAGCTAATCCGGTAGGCGAGATAATTGCGGATCATGCTCTTGTCCGCCATGCTCCCGTTCAAAATCCAGCTGTCGTGCGCACCCATGCCGAAAATATCCACCTCGTTGTCAAGCCCTTCCGCCGTCCTCAATTTCAGAAGGTACTGCACTTTGTCAAACTCGTAGGAAGTGTGCCCCCTCTTTTTGATCAGCAGGTCGCTCTGCGCCGCAGGCTTGTCCGTTATGCAATTGTCAAATTTGCCGTTGTCTATGACGCGGATATGCCCTTTGATGTAGGGTTCCTCCCCGGTGAGATACTCCTTCTGGTCCTTAAATCCTTTATAGTCAGCCAGTTCTCCCTCCATGGAAAGAATCACAATCGGCAGATTGGAGCGAAACCCGTCCCGCACCGTATAGTCCTCCTCCAGATAGAGAAGCGGATCTTCCGTGTGGGGATCTGCCGGCAGTTCAAAATAGGTATTCCTGTTGATATCCCTGTTTCGATACGCCGCATAGCCGCGCAGGAATCCGCATCCCGCCGCAGCCAGAATCATCAGGGCACACACGCCAAGCAGACAGACTTTTCTTCGTCCCTGCGACATACTCTGTCTCCTATTGGCTGATCTCATCATCCTGTCTGACCAAGCTGACCGTGGAAACGCCCTCGATCCCCGACAGGTTTCTCACCAGTTTTCCGTTCCGTTTTTCCGAATTTCTCAACTGCTTATCCGAAATCTCATAGATAAATTCCTCGGTCTGCGTCTTCACCGCCCGGTTGTGCACCCGTAGCGCCGCCCTGCCTCCAAACAGGTTTCCCATATGCTTTTCCACCTCTTCCCCCGCTCCCGGCGTACAGTTCACAATCACCATGATGCGGCAGTTGTCCCGGATAAAGCCGAAAAGAATTAAGAAAGCAAAAATAAGAGCAGAGCCGATCGCCGCGATGAGATAGTCGGAAACGCCGCAGCAAATTCCCACCGCAATGCTCCAGAAAATATACGCCGTGTCTCTCGGGTCTTTGATCGCCGTCCGAAACCGCACAATGGAAAGCGCGCCCACCATACCGAGAGAAAGCGCTATGTTATTGCCGATCACATTCATGACAAGCGTCGTTACAAGCGTCAGCATGACGATGGACACATTGAACCGCTCGCTGTATACCGGACCCGAATGCGATACCTTGTAGGAAATATAAATCAGACAGGCGATAACCGCCGCCGCCAGAAAATTGATCAGCACATCCGTGATCGTCAGACCATTCGTCGCATTTGACAGACTGTTGTAAAGTACCTCTTTCATCTCAATTCCGTCCTCTCTTTGATATCATTCTCGCCTTACAGTATTTACTGTTTGAGACCTGCGCCTTATCGCACCGGTTCAATTCATTTTTAATATAAGTAAAAAGAAATCCCGTGTATTTCACTTCCATTGTCACCAGTCCCGGCGGGCTGACAGGATACAGTGGCAAGTCATTCGGAAACAGGTCAAAATTCGACTCGCTCGCCCGCAGATTCTGATCAAAGGTAATTCTCGTGTCGTTTTGATCCGTGATGTAGGCATAGCGGTCATACTCCACAATGCATTTCGGTCGGTAACAGCGAGCGCTCAAAAAAGCGTAGAGCCACTTCGCAAGTGGTTCGTCCCGATCCGACAGAAAACGGTAGTCGCCCTCCGTCATCCGCATGGACTCCTCCCGGTTCAGAATCAGGGAACGCTTCCGCTGAAAGCCGCCCGTTTTTTCCTTGACCTCAAGCTTCGCCGTCTGCGCGTCTGCGCTGTAAACCCGCAGGCGTATCTTCTGCCTCTCGTCGTATCCCTCCACTTTCTCCTCAAAATCCGCATCGCGGAGCGTGTCGAAATAGAGGGAACGCACCAGATAGCCCTTTTCCCCGTTATGCGGATCGCACGCCATAAAAATGCCAAGCCGCCTTTTCATGTCCGCCATCTCCAGCGGACCGATATCATATTTCACTTCTGTTCTCGTCACATCAAGCAACTTCAGTCCCTGCCTTTCGACGCCCTGCCCGCAATAAAAAGACCGATTCCCGCCGCCACAGCCGCAGCGCCCTTTGCAATTCTGCCGTACCGTTTTCTCAGGAAATTCCGGCGCTTGTCGGGCGTTACTTTAATCTGCGGCGCGACCGCCGCAACCCTGTCCATCGCATCCGCCGCTCTGGTCATGGCATCCGCCGCTTTGCTCATAACGTCAACCGCTTCGCGCTTCGCGGTCGTCACCGCCTCGGCATGTCTGCTCGCCGCCATCGCTGCCAGCTCGATATCCACCTGTTTAAACCGCTGCCGGTTTTTCAGATACTCGTTCATCTGCCGCACAAAAAGGGCGTCCTCCAGAATGTCAGGATCCGGCTCAGGCACTGTTAGGGCAAACTCGGGAGCAGGGACGTTCTCTGTAATCGTCTCTACGGCTGCCGCAGGCTGCGCATCCATCTCAGATATGTGAAGGACTGCCCCCGTCTCTGACTCTGCAACCGGCTCCTCTGCCATCACCGACTCCACAACTGGCTCCTCCGCCATCACCGGCTCCACGACAGGCTCCTCTTCCTCCTCAGCCACGGGAAGAATTTCCTCCGGTTCGGGTTCCGCAACCGGATCCTCTGCTGTCGCAGGTTCCGGCGCCGCCACTGCTGCCGCCACTCCGGCTGCTGCCGCCGTCTCCATCACAATATATTCCAGCCCGTCCTCATCCGCTTTCGGGCGGGGCATCCGCAGCAGATCATTGTAGCATTTAAAGCGCACCGCCTTCGCTCTCCGAAAATACTGGAAGACCAGCCCGCCCACACCACAGACCGCCGCGATCACAACCGACTCAATCAGCCCGCGCCAGATAAACCAGTAGATTGCCAGCCCGATAATCGCCGCCCCGAGAGGCGCGGCAATCAGATAAATATTCTTTCCGAGCGCATTCCTGATACGCAGTTTATCCAGAAAATACCCCCAGATGATATCCAGAAAATACACGATACATATGCCCAGAAACGTAAGCGAGACCGTCAGAAACATCCTGATGACAAGATTTCCCGTCATAGGCTCTATCAGAAGAAACGAGACATAACAAGCCACGGTGCCGACTCCGAGAAACAGCACCGTTTTGAAATATTTATACCCCCAGAAGCAAAAAAGAATCCCCACAAGCATCAAAATAATGACGCCCGCAAATACAAGCAATTCCTTTGTAAACAACAATTCACCCTGCCATTTCGGCACATGCAGTACAAACTTATCCAAAGCGTTCCCCTTTACCAATCACACCATTAATAGACGATTGCAATTATTTTATCATTTTTGGTAAAATATGGCAACATTTAGTCGAATTTTCTCTCTTATTTTGTAAGATTTGCACAGCGCCGCTTTCTGGGTTTTGTGATATTTTATCCGTAAATCAAAAAATAAACCACTTAACTGCGCAGCAGCCCGAGAACTGCCGAACTCTCGTGAATGCGCTTCTCCCGCTCCGTAGGATCCATCCCCAGCCTGACCAGCCCCATAATGCATGCACCCACCACCGGCTCATAACATGCCTGCACGACCTTCGCACCCTGCAGCCGCTCCTGAATCCCTTTTACTACGCGGCAGGTGAGGGGGTTGTCCGCTCCCTTGAATACGCTTCCCGCCAGCACGATCTCTTCTTCCTCCGCCTTCATGTCCATTTTTCGAAGCCCCGCCTCAATATACGCGACAATCTCTCCCGCAAAATCGTCCAGAAGAGCACACGCCGCCTCATCCTCTCTCTGCGCAACCATCAGAATCTGCGGCACCAGAAAACGCAGTTCTTTTCGGAACCCACTCTCCGTCATATACCGTTTGAGCAGCGCATCCACATCGGACACCTGCGCCTGCCCCAAAAACAGCGGCGTCAGTTTCGTAGGCGAACACAGTCCCAGCTCCGCGTCAAATACCTTCCTCAGCGCACGCTTCGCCAGAGCGCTTCCCCCCATCGACTTCTCTTCCATATAGTCTCCGTATACAAACTGCCTGCCGTTTTTATCAATCAGAGCGCCGTTCAGCCCCGTTCCCGCGCAGATCACTACGCCGTGGGTACGCATGGCGCCGCTATAGAACGCGATCACCGCGTCGTTGCAGGCAAAAATCTCGTAAAGCGAAAGCTTTTCCCGCAGCGCGTCCCTGATCATGACGTCGTCCCCGACCCAGTCGATACCCCCGACACCCGCCACCGTGTATGCAATGTCCTCTTTCGCGATCCCTGCGTTTTGAACCGCCTCCTCCGCAGCCGAAACCATCTGTGCCAGCGCGCTGTCCAATCCCTCGTTGGGAAAATAAGCCCCCTTCGTCGTCGCGTTTCCCACGATAAACCCGTCTTCGCGCATCACAGCTGCTGCCGTCTTCGTGCCTCCCTGATCGATTCCCAGAATATATCTCTCGTTCCTTCTTATTTTATCCATGATAGTCTCCCTTCATAAATATTCCCCGCATTACTCCCCGTTTCATGCGACGAAATGTGTATCGTTTTACACCTTATTATTATCGTACTCAATTCCTATGTAACTGTCAACACACAAACTTCATATTCCATTTTGTTTACATGTATTTTAAGTATTATCGTATACAGTGCGACACTGAAAGCGCTTTTCACAGTTTCTCTTTTTTGCAGTTCTCGATGTTTCCCCCACAATACCCGCAACATTTTTGTTGACAATATGACACACTACGTTACAATATAAATGTAAATTATGAAACATTTGAGTAACACACAGACAACACAGACAGAAACCGAACTCACCGGAACAACATCACACGAAATTTTCCGGCAAACCGGCAAGAAGGGAGGCGGCATATGGCTACCATATCAGATATTGCGAAACAGGCGAATGTTTCCAGAACATTAGTTTCCAGAGTCCTGAACAATAAGCCAGGGGTCAGTCCCGAAAATCGAAAAAAAATTTTGGAAATCATAGAGGAAAACCACTACGTCCCGAACGGTCTCGCAAAATCTTTAGTGCTGCAAAAAACAGGTACCATCGGCGTAGTCATGGACGATCTGTGCAACGACTTTTTCTTTCAGCTCATCCGCGGACTGCAGGACGGCGCGGAGGCACACGATTACAACATCCTCTTTTGCAGCGGGCGAAAAGATATGGCAGCGAAGCTGAAATATGTAGATTATCTGACGAGCGGCTGCACGGACGGCATTATCGCCTATGGGAGCTGCTTTGACGACGAAAAACTGTTCCGTTACGTGGCGGCGAAATCGGCGAGCAGCGTCCTGATCGAGAGCAACTTAAGTGACTGCCGCGCAGACAAAATCCTGCTCGACAATTTCCGCGGCGCCTACACCGCCACGGAACACCTGATCAAACAGGGACGAAAAAACATCATACATGTCACCTGCGATATGAATTACGATGTGGGGCTGGAACGGCTGAACGGCTTTGTCTGTGCCATGCACGATTATCGGATGCCTCTCAGTCCCGATTCCATCCTTTACGCCGACCACTTTGAGGAGATCGCCTATCAGCAGATGAAAAAGCGGCTGGCGCAAGGTGACCGCCCGGACGCCTGTTTCGCGGGAGCCGACAAGCCGGCATACGGTGTTCTGCGCGCTGCTCTGGAAACCGGAATTTCAGTTCCCGGAGACCTCTCGCTGATTGGCTTTGACGACGACGTTCCCGATTCCAAGGATATGTTGTTCCCCGCCCTCTCCACTATGCGGCAGCCTCTCTACGAGATGGGACATGCCGGCGTAGAACTTTTGCTCGATCGGATCAACGGGGCGGAGGGCGAACCCGTCACCCGGACATTCGAGGCGGAACTGGTTTTGCGGGAGACATGCAGGTAATGCACAAAACGTAACTTTTAATATACTGCTTTGCACAGCAGCATATAAACAATAGAAAGGAGCAATCATGACAGACAGAGGTTTAAAAATCGCAACCATCGGCGGCGGTTCCAGCTACACACCGGAACTGATTGAGGGCTTTATCAAACGGTATGACAGCCTTCCCGTGAAAGATATCTGGCTTGTGGACGTGGAAGCCGGGCTGGAAAAGCTGCATATCGTCACCGAGCTTGCAAAAAGAATGGTGGAAAAAAGCGGCGTTGACTTGCAGATTCACGCGACCACAAACCGAGAGGAGGCGTTAACGGACGCGGATTTCGTCACCACCCAGTTTCGCGTAGGACTCTTGGACGCCCGCATCCGGGATGAAAGGATTCCCCTGCGCTACGGCAGAATCGGTCAGGAAACCACAGGTGCGGGCGGTTTCGCCAAGGCGCTTCGCTCCGTTCCCGTCATTCTCGATATCTGTCACGATATGGAGCGGCTGTGCCCCGACGCTTTTCTGATTAATTTCGCAAACCCCTCGGGCATCCTGACGGAAGCGGCACTAAATCACAGTGCCGTCAAAGCCATTGGGCTGTGCAACTGCCCTATCAACATGATAAGCGATATGGCAGAAAAATTTGGCTGCGCCCCGGACGACGTATTCTGCGATTTCGTCGGCATCAATCATCTGGTGTGGGCGAAACGCGTACTGGTGCGCGGGGAGGACGTGACCGCAGAGGCGATTGAAAAACTCTGCTCCGAATCAGCCAAAGAGGTGATGGCAAACATCCCGGAAATCCACTACGATCCCACGTTCTTAAAATCTCTGGGAATGGTGCCCGTGAGCTATCTGAAATATTATTATATGCAGCCGGAGATGTTCGCCGAGTGCGACCACGCCGCGAAGGAGGAAGGCTGCCGCGCGGAGGTCATCAAGCAGGTGGAAAAAGACCTTTTCGCCCTCTACCAGGATCCCGCTCTGGATATCAAACCGCCCCAGCTTGCGAAGCGCGGCGGCGCGCGTTACTCGGATGCGGCATGCAGCCTGATCGACTCTATCTACAACAACAAAAAAGACATCCAGACCGTGAATGTCCTAAACTGCGGTGCAAACGCGGATCTTCCCGACAGCGCGTCCATCGAGCGCAACTGCGTGATCGACAAAGACGGGGCACACCCCATACACATCGGGCGCACCCCGTTAAAAATCCGCGGTCTCTTACAGAACGTGAAAGCTTACGAGCAGCTTACCATCGAAGCCGCCGTAACCGGAGATTATGACTGTGCACTGCAGGCGCTTGCCATCCATCCGCTTGTGGGATCCGCCACCGTGGCAAAACAGATCCTGGACGATATCCTTGCGGAGAACCGGGACTACCTGCCGCAGTTCAATCACTGACCCATTTGGTCAAGAAGGGCAATCTTCACATCATAAAGCCTGCTTGAAAGATCGACATGTACCCTGTGCGGATTCACCAGACGCCTTGTCTCGTCCCACAGGGTATTTTGTTCTACCTGACAGTAGGCACGGATATCCATGACCTTCGGGGATGTATAGCAGCACGCGCCGTCTTTGAAAATCGGCGTCATCAGTTCCCGCAGACGGTAACTCCCCGCCGGGAGGTTTGTCTTTTTCCACGGCTCCACCGGATCAAAGAGCAAAAGCGGTTTGTTTTCGTCGTACGTCTCGTCCACCAGACAGATCAGATCGGCTTTTATCTTTCCGCTCTCCCTGTCGTATACGCGGTAGATCGTCTTATTGCCGGGGTTCGTCACCTTTTCCGTATTTTCTGAAAGCTTGATCTTCGGAATAAACTCCCCGTCGTCATCCATAATCGCCGCCAGTTTATATACGCCCCCAAAAGAAGGGCAGTCCTTCGACGTGATCAGATGTGTTCCCACGCCCCACGAGGTAATTTTCGCGCCCTGATCCTTCAGGCTCTGGATCAGAAATTCATCCAGATCGTTAGAGGCGGAGATCACCGCATCGGGAAATCCCGCTTCGTCCAGCATCCTTCTCGCCTCCTTGGAGAGATATGCCAAATCGCCGCTGTCCAGACGTATGCCGTAAAAGGTCAGGGGAACGCCCGCCTCCCGCATCTCCTTGAAGACACGGATCGCGTTCGGCACACCCGATTTCAAGGTGTCGTAGGTGTCCACCAAAAGGGTGCATGCGGACGGGTACATATCCGCATACGTCCGGAACGCCGTGTATTCGTCCGGAAAACTCATAATCCAGCTGTGGGCGTGGGTGCCCTTGACCGGCACGTCAAAAAGCTGTCCGCAGAGCACGTTGGAAGTGCCCACACAGCCGCCGATCACTGCCGCACGCGCCCCGTATGTTCCCGCGTCGGGACCCTGCGCGCGCCGGAGTCCGAACTCCATCACCCCGTCGCCCTGTGCTGCGTAGCAGACCCTCGCCGCCTTGGTGGCGATGAGACTCTGGTGGTTGATGATATTTAAAATCGCCGTCTCCACAAGCTGCGCCTGCATGATCGGCGCAATCACCTTTACGAGCGGTTCCCTGGGGAATACCACCGTCCCCTCGGGAATTGCGTACACGTCTCCCGTAAAGCGGAAATCCGCCAGATAGTCGAGGAAATCCTGCTCGAAAATCCCCAGCCCCGCCAGATAGTCGATATCCTCTTTTTCAAAACGAAGTTCCCTGATGTACTGAATCAGCTGCTCCACTCCCGCCATAACGGCGAAACCGCCGTCGCAGGGATTGTTTCTGTAAAAGGCGTCAAAGATAACCGTCTCGTTCCGATCCTTGTTCTTAAAATACCCCTGCATCATCGTCAGCTCATACAGATCGGTGAGCAGCGTCAGGTTTTGTCTGTCCATGGGAATCCTCCTTTAATTTGCATACTTGAAATTTTTCGTCTTCTCCTTTAACTCTACCGCCTGCGTGTGGACATTGCCTGCCCATTGCTCAAGGGCGCGGCTCACTTCGCTCTGCTTGTCTGAGATCGCCAGCGCCTCCTTGGAATCCTGCATGCACAGATCCGTATTTTTCTCAATGACCTCGTAGGACGCCGTCAGAACCTGCGTCGCGCGGATAAACTCCTGCATCTCGTCCGCAAGACTGCCGTTGATGCCGTCGTCTGCTCCAGCGCATGCACATGCCCGATGTTCTCAGCAAGTTTCTGGTTGACCGTCTCCACAGTCTGCGCCATCTCGGCAAATTTCGTCTTATAGTTCTGAATCCTTCCGTCCAGATGCGTCAACTCTTCCCTGCTGCCGTTTACACTCCGATACTGCTCCGTCAAAATATTATGTATATTTCCCATACTCTGCTCTACCTGCCCGGAACCGTTCACAATGCTCTCCATCACTTCCTTAATGCGCTCGGAAGAATCTTCTATGCGCTGCGACGCCTCCTCGGAAGTCTCCAGCACACCGCGCAGGCTCTGCATCAATTCATTAAAGCCGCCGACAAGCCTTCCTATCTCGTCCTTCGTAGTCACAGCCACATTTTCCGCAAAGTTTTTGGACGTCACACACTTTTCCAGTACCGTGATCGGTCCCACCACCTTCCTTGTGATAAGCGCGATAATGATAACACCGATCACCAGAGACGCTGCCGCCGCCACACCGAACCCCCTGAGCATAGAGTAGGTGTCCTGATACAGCACGTTCTTTTCCAGAGCGATCGCCACAATTCAGCCGCACGCATCCACTTTGCCGCCGTAGATCATCCTCTGTATACCATCATAATCCGTAACTTCAATTCCTGCAACCGTTTCTCCCGATTTCAGACGCTCCGCCAGTTCCCGTAAGGATTGCCCGACAGCGCCGTGAGTGTGACGGGCGCGTCGTCCACAAAGCCGTAATCCTCGTTCGGATGCACCATCAAGCCCTGACTCTGGTCAATCAGCATCGCGTAACTGTTTCCCGCCACCTCACACTGGTTGACGATTCCGAACACTTCATCTATAAAAATATCCTCCGCCAGCACACCAGCAAACTGCCCGTCAAACTGAATCCGCTTGGAGAGGGTGATGACATAGCGCTCCGTATCCGCGTCCTTGTATGCGGATTCAAAATAAGTCTGCTCCGTGTCCTTCGCGCCCAGATACCACGAACGTTTCGTAAAATCTACCGTTCCGTCCGGCATATAGCCGCTCCCCGCCGCCATCTGGTTCTGCTCGTTTGTGTAATAAATATCGTACAAGGTATCGTCCCGCGCATTGCTCTTTTCCAGCATACTAGAAAGAAACGCACACTGTTCCTCGAAATCCGTTATTCCCGAAGCCTCCATTTCATCCGCCACCGTGTCGAGGTAAATCACATAGCCGTGAATCCATTCCGCAATCTTCTCTGAATTTTGTTTTGCCAGAAGCTCCGCGTTGCTGCCCTCCTTGTCGTAAAGCCGTCTTGACGCGACCGTATAACTTATGCCGCTTGTCAAAAACAGACAGATGATACAGATAATACAAGTCACTACTATCAACTTTAACTTTAGGCTTTTCATTGGTAATCCTCCTCTAAACCTGATATGTAATGATGCATAATCTACTATAGCGCACTTCCCTTTGTCCTGTGATGACATTTTTCCTGTAAATGCCGTTATTTGTACATAATTTACCTGACGTTTACTTTTGCGGGTGATTTGGGGCAAATCGTCAGCATTCCGGCTCCGCTTTTGCGCGCAAAAAAACCGCCCCGCATCTTGCGCAGGGCAGTTTTTTGTATTTCCTTTTACTGCTCCATCTGTCTGCCGAGAAATCCTGCCGCCGACTGGATCAGCTTCTGCTCCACCTCGCCCATTTTGGACTTGTGGTCCATCTCCACAAGAATCACGGAACCGATGACATCCCCCTCGCAGATAATGGGGCTGATCGCTTCGTGGCTGAAATCATCCCCCTCCAGGCTGACCTGAATAAAGTTTCTATCTCCCTTGGTCGCTACCACGCTCTCCCTGTGATCGATTTTTTCTTCCAGCTCCCTGCTGATAGACTTGCCAAGCAGATTTTTCATGCCGCCCGACACCGCAATGAACTGATCTCTGTCCGTGATGAGCGCGATATGCCCGGAAACCTGCGCCATACTCTCCGCGTATTGCTTGGCAAAAGTTCCCATCTCGCCGATGGGCGAATATTTTTTTAAAATGATCTCTCCTTCCCTGTCCGTATAAATCTCTAACGGGTCCGCCTCCCTGATCCGCAAGGTCCTGCGAATCTCCTTGGGGATCACAATACGTCCCAGATCATCTATTCTTCTGACAATTCCTGTTGCTTTCATATCTTATAACCTCCGTCTGTAAAATCGTAGCTATTTTATTTTTGTGTTTTACTATTATTTGTAGAGTAGGAAATTATATACATTCAACCGCACTGCACTCCAATCCACCATAATATTCCATAGAAAAAATTAGTATTCTTTTGGTGTCAGTTATATTATACTGATTGTATTGGTATGAAAAGGAGATCCGGTCACAATGACGAATGAAATAATAAAATCTCTATATGAAAGAAAATCTATCCGTGTATTTACCGATGAGAAAATATCTTGTGAAGATAAAAACAGTATCCTGCAGGCGGCATTACAGGCGCCTTCGGCGGGTTGTCAGTTACTGTATACCATTATCGACATTACGGATGCAGATAAAATGGAAAAGCTTGCCGTACTATGTGACAACCAGCTCTTTATGGCAAAAGCAAAAATGATGCTTGTCTTTTGTGCTGACTGTCGAAAATGGCTCTCCTTTTATGAGGAAGCAGGGCTGAAACCGCGCGACCCCGGCGTCGGTGATTTACTGCTGGCTGTGGAGGACGCGCTGATTGCAGCGCAAAACGCGGTGATCACTGCGGAAAGTCTGGGAATCGGCTCCTGCTATATCGGCGACGTCATGGAAAACGCGGAAGAGATGAAAGCGGTTTTACAGCTTCCGCAATATGTATACCCCGCATGTCTGCTTGTTTTCGGACACCCGACCGAGCAGCAGAAGCTTCGGAAAAAGCCAGCGCGGTTCCGGGTATCCGATATCGTCTGCGAGAACAGTTATCAGGATAAGAACAGCGCGCAGATACGGAAAATGTTTGCAGAACAAACAGACGGGAAAAATTACGACGAATGGATGGAGGCTTTCTGGAAAAGAAAATACGAATCGGATTTTTCCAGAGAAATGAACCGTTCCATGGAAGTGTATCTGCGTGATTTTCTGAAATAAAAAACGAATGTCTTCGGATAATTGAAAAAAATGGAGGTAAATTTACATATGGCACAGACATTATCGGTTCTTGAAATGGTACTACCCGTCGTAGTTATGCTCTCTATCGGCTATTTCTGCCGGGTATCCGGCATCCTTACCAAAGAAGGGTTAAACGGTGTCAAGAGTGTTATCTCAAACATCACCTTGCCGGTTGTGCTGTTTCAGGCTTTTTACGCTACATCCTACTCCCTTGACAGCCTGTTTATGTTCAGCGTTGTTTTTATAAGCTGCTTACTGGCTCTGGGATGCGGTTTCCTGTTAAACCGCTTTGTATCCAATTCCAAACTTATGCCCTATCTGCTGTCCGGCTTTGAGGTCGGCATGCTGGGATACGCCCTGTACGGGCTGCTCGCCGGTCCTGACCAGCTTTCCTACATGGCGACCGTGGATTTAGGACAGGTGCTGTTCGTATTCACGATATACCTGACGCTTTTAAAAAATGCCACGGGACAGAAGCCTTCTCTCAAGGAAATGTTAAAAGAAATGTGTAAGAACCCCGCTTTCCGGGGCGTTACTCTCGGACTTATCGTAGGCGTTACGGGACTCGGCAATCTGATCACCGCCTCGCCCGTCAGCCCGATATTCTCCGCCGTTATTGAGATGATCACCCTGCCCACATCCGCTATGATCCTGATTATTGTGGGCTATGAATTGTCCCTGCGAAAAGACCTGATCGTCCCGGTTGTAAAGACACTGATTTTCCGTACCGTGGTGATGGGAGCGCTTTTATGCGCCGCCGCGCTTATCGTCTTTCAGGTCATGCCTTTCGACAAACAGCTCTTTATGGCGCTGGTTCTGCTGTTCGCCCTGCCCGCGCCGTTTGTCATCCCGCTGTATGCGGATGTGGAGTCGGAGGGCGTCTATATTTCCAACACGCTCTCCATGGGGACGCTGATTACAATTCTGGTTTTCGTGGGATTGTCGGTGTATGCGGTGGGGTGAGGCGTTATTTTTTCACACCCTTCGCCCCGGACAAATTCGCATTCTGTAAAATGTTGCTGTCAAAGGAAGTCATCATACTCTGCTCCTCCCGCTCCCTCTTGAGCGCCAGCTTGACCATATCGTCCAGCAGCTCCGCATAAGGCTTGCCGAGCGCCTCCCACAGATAGAATGCCAAGGAGCCCGGAATAGGATTGATTTCATTTACATACACCTTGTCCGCGTCCCTATCGATCATAAAGTCAATGCGGGACACACCGTTACATCCGAGTGTCTGGAATGTTTTCACCGCCAGCTCACGAATCTCCTCCCGCTTCTCAGGCGTCAGTTTCGCCGGCAGTTCCCTTCTCGCGGTTCTCATGCCCTCTGAACCGCCTTTGCCTCCCGCCACATATTTATCCTCATAGCTTAAAATCTCATCGCTGGAGATCGGCTCTTCACACTCAGAGGCATGTGCCTCCTCATAGTCTCCCAGAACCGCGCAGTTGATTTCCCGCAGATTCATAATCGCCCGCTCGACAAGCACTTTCGGTCCGAAGGTGAATGCGTACTCCAACGCTTCCCGCAGCTCTTCCCTGTCTTTCGCCACTTTAATTCCCACGCTGGAACCCAGATTGACAGGTTTCACGATAACAGGATAGGGAATCTTTTTCTCCACCCTGTCGTAAGCCTCCTGCTCCCCACTCTCGTATTCCTTCCCATACAGCGTCACACAGTCCAAAACGGGAATGTCGTTATCCTTAAGTACCGTCTTCATCACATATTTATCCATAGTGACAGCCGACGCCATCACATCACAGCCTGCAAAAGGGATATTATAGTGCCTCAAAAATCCCTGCAAAGAACCGTCCTCCACGTTCGCGCCGTGCACCACCGGAAACGCCACGTCAATCTGCGCCACCTCAGAGCTGCCGAACTTTTTCTCCGGGTACTGGATCAGCTTTACGCCGTTTTTCTCACCCATCAGGAAGACGCGGGTGCTCTTTTTCAACAGATCCGGAATATTCCTGTAGTTGGCAATATCGGCAATCAGCTCGCCCGTATAAAGCTCGTTTTCTTTCGTGATGTAGATGGGAACCAGATCGTATTTCTCTTTATTGAAAGCGTTGTACGCCTGTAAACCGGAGATCACGGAAACCTCATGTTCCACGCTCTTACCGCCGAAAAAGACTCCTACTCTAATTTTCATAATTGTTTATTGCCTCCTTCTATGTTCCCTGCTTTTTCATATATCTGCACGGTTCTGTGCTTACGCATAGTTATCGGGCAGATCGTTCTCGATCAGGATAACTTTCTGCTTCTCACCGGGAATCGCATTTACCATCCGGAACGCCTCCTGCAGATCGTCCACCGGAATCATCCTGTTCTCCGGAAATCCGGCTTCCAAAAGCCCATCCTGAATCGGCTTTGTCTGCTCCTTTCCGACGAGCACGGCATAATCGCACTTGTCGGCGGCATAAACACCCACTTCTTTATTTTCATCATATTGCTTTTCACCCAGCTCTACCATACCCGGCGTGAGCAGTATGCGAAGTTCTTTAAACATTGCCAACGTATCGAGCGCCGCCTCAAACCCGCTCTTGTTGGAATTGTAAGCGTCGTCCAGCAATATCCTGTCTCCCTGCTTCACAAGCTGCAGCCTGTGGGGAACGCTCTCCAACTGTTTCACCGGATAAAGCAGCTTTTCCATCGGAATCCCCAGTGTGTGCGCTGCGGCAATGGCGCCCGCTATATTCTGCACGTTATGGCTGCCGACCAGCTTCGTGTGGAACTCGTATTCCTTCCCGGTTTCATCCTTCATTTTGAAAGAAGAACCCCGCGGGGAAACCGCGATATCGTAGGCACGGAAATCCGCGTCCTCCGCCGCGATTCCATAGCTGACTACATTCTTACCCATCCCGGCGTTTCTGATATAAGTATTATCGTAGTTCAAAAATACTTTGCCTGACGGCGGCACTGCATCCACCAGTTCAAATTTGGTCGAAACAATGTTTTCTATGGTGTGAAAGCTTTGCAGATGCTGTGGTCCGATCGATGTAATGATGCCGTAATCCGGATGCACCAGATCGCATATCTCCTTGATATCCCCCACTTCCCTCGCGCCCATCTCACAGATAAAAATCTCGTGAAAGGGTTTCATGTTTTCACGGATCGTCCGCACCACGCCGAGCGTCGTGTTATAATTCCCCGGCGTATGCAATACATTATACTGTGTGGAAAGCAGCGCGCTCAGATAATACTTCACGCTGGTCTTTCCGTAACTTCCCGTGACCCCAATAATTTTCAAATTGGGCATCTCCCGCAGAATACGTGCGGCATCATTGATATAATACCGGTCAATCCCCTTTTCGAGCGGATGGTTAAGCGCATTTGCCAATAAAATCAGAAATGGCTGCAGGACAAACAGGAGCAGTAAAATCAGCTCTGCATTTCTAAGCAAAGAGCGCTCCATGAGCGGCAGTATTCCCTGCGAGGTCAGAAGCATCCCCCCACTCGCCGTCATCCACAGTCCGGGAAGCACAGTCACCGCCATCGCAAGGAAATATATCGTTCCCGTCGTAGCAAGCATCCTCTTCACGCGGGGCGTATAAACCAACGGCTTCTTCGCCCGATGGGGTTTATTGACCAAAATAGTCATTCCATTCATAAAACATGCCGCAATCAGACATCCACTGTTCCCAATCGCCACAAGCGGGATGGAAATCAGCGCATACAGGCATTTGCCGAGCAGTCTGCCCACATTGGTATGCACCCGCATCCACTCCCCATATTCCCTCGGCTTGTAGGAATTCTGCTGAAACATATGCATCAGATATAAAATATACCAGACCGCCCCCACCAGATAGGTGACGAGCCATATGCAAAAAAGTATTATATTCATTCCTGCCTGTGATTCCTCTCTAAAAAATCCTTTGGCAAAATCGCTGTTATTTCCGAAGCACTATAGTCAGCTACATTCCGCGTCACTATATATTCTGCTCCATATGCTTTTGCACATTCCGTCTGAAGGCAATCTTCAAAATCTGTAAAATCGTCATTTTGAAGTCCCACCAGCAATTTGTTTTTATCTATCCCCTCTACATCAAAAATGGTGCATAAATTAATCAGCATTTCCCGACGTTCTTCCGCATCATAGTCTTTTCTTAAAATGAAAAACATATTAGTAATAGAATGGGTGGCAATACAACCTTTTGTATCTCCTTCTGTGCATGTTCGCACCACTTCCTTTGCCACTTCATAAAAGGGCTCTCTTGTCAAAAGATAATCTAACAATATGTTCGTATCAATCAAAACTCTATTTACCATATTTTTCTTCCCTATAAGATGCTAATTCTGCATCATAATCGGTAACAGTGCCTTTTTTTCGTAACTGTTCCAATCTCATAAACGCCTCTTTCTTTCCTGCCTGTGTATCATTATATAGTCCGTTAACTCCCTGCATAATCTGCAAAATAAAACCTATTTTTTCTTCCGGCAGTTTTTCCAATTCTTTCATTGCCGTTTGCCGCAACACTGTCATAACCGCACCTCCATCTTCATTTACACTGTGTTCAGCCAAAAAACGCCTGCAGCGCCCCGTTCACCTTCGCGGGCTGCTCCGCGTAGGAGAAATGCCCCGCTCCCTCGCACACCACCAGTCCTGCGTCCGCGATCAGATCTTCCATCCGTCTCGCGTCCTCTATGGGCGTGGCGGTATCCAAATCGCCCCAGATCAGAAGCGTCGGGCACTTTACCAGATGTATCAACGGCTCCAAGTCCTCGTTGACCACCTTCACGAGCGTAGTCCGCATCAAAGGCGTCGCGTTGTTATAGTCGGAGGAACCGCGTTTGCGGCGCATCTCCTCCACAGCATCCGGATAGAGAAAGTGCATCACCTTCGTGCTCATAAAAGCCCTGCCGATCTTATAGCATCTGAGACACACCTTCTGCCGGAAACTTTTCTTCGGCAGAATCCCGGCGCTGTCAATCAGTACGGCGCGCTCCACGGTAAAGGGCAGATTTTCTCTCGCATTCATCTTAAAAAATACCCTGCCGCCAAAAGAATGTACCACCACACTCAGTCTCTCTATCGGAAAAGAGGCGATAAACTTCAGTACAAAATCCACGTAATCGTCCACGCACCAAGGTTTCGGCGGCTCGGGCGTCTTCCCGAAGCCCGGCATATCGAGGGCAATCACCCGCCTTCCCTGTTTCAGCGTATCAATCACGCTCCTGTACAGGGTGATGTTAGCGCCCCAGCCGTGCAGCAAAAGTACGATTTGACCTTCGCCTTCGTCTATATAATTCACAGATATTCCATCTATCTTTTTGACCATAAAATCTCCCGCGCATCTGCATCCATTTTCAGTCTATGCGCTATTTTATACCTATGTTCGCTCCCCGGCAAATATGTTTTCGCGCCGAACGCATACATTTGTATTGTACTGTATTCCCACCGTTCTATCAACCGAAAAATAGGCGGAACCGTGGCATTTTATCCTATCTTCATAAACTATGCCCACTATTCCGCCATATAATCCGCATAATCCGTCTCACTGGCAAATAACATGTACGTCCCGTTCACATATCCCATATAGCCGCTCTCCACCGAATAACCCTTCATAAATATATCCTCCTTTCAGTCCCGGTTCGCCTGTCGAATTAACGAACCTATGTTCTGAAAAGAGGATACCATTTATAAAGTCCTATATTTGGGACTTGATCATCTATTTGTAATTAAAATTACTTTTACACCGACGCCGACACCTTCGTTCCCGCATCCTCCGGCGGCTCCACCGTCCCCGCGCTCGAATAAAACACAGGCTCTAAATCCGCTTTCGGCTTGCCGCTCGTACCGTCATTCAAGTCCACGCCATCCTCATCCGTACCGTCTTTCATATCGCCGTCCGCGGCGGTGTTCTCTTTGAGAAGAACCTTGCCATCCTCACTGATTTCCACAGTGTCGACAGGTTTATCACCCTTATTTTCTTTCCTTTCCTCCTCCAGTTTCTTCTGCAGTTCCTCGCGCTCTTCCCTGCGGTTTTTGATCATCTCCTCCCGCTGTTCTTCCGCGATCTTCCGTGTCTCCTCCACGTCCTCCTTCATGCCCTCGTCCGCCACTTCCTTATACTCGTACGCGTCCTCATGGAAATCGCCCATATATCCCATCGCCCGCTCCATCATCGCGGTATCGCCCTTAAGCCTCGCCTCCTTAAAAACCCGGAACGGGGTGTTGAGCATCTCCATGTTAGTCCGTGCCCCGATCAATCCTTCCATCGTCTTTGTGTGCATAGTCGTCCTCCTTTTCTGAAATATCTGACAGCGCAAATGTGATCTGCATCTTCTATCAGTCAAATATCTGTCTATCCCCTGTTTCGACACAACAATCCGCATCTCTTAGCATCCTGTTTCAAACAACCCGTTCGATGTCATATACGGTCTCCGCAAGCGGCAGAAGCACGGAAATGTCATACACGCCGTTCTGAATTTCTGTCTTCACAACGGCATTGTACTCCCGCACCACGTCGCCCACATTCAGCAGACCAATTCCATGTCCCTGCGGTTTTTGCGTTTCCTCCTCACTCATACTGTTTTTTACTTCCAGCAAAAAGCAGCTTTTGACCGTTCCCGCCTGCACGCGGATAAAGGGCTGCATTCCCTGTCCCTGTTCTCTGCGCTGTAGTCTCCCGCACGCCTCCACCGCATTGTCCAGTATATTTCCGAAAAGGATGCACAGATCAAACTCGTTGACAGGGCACTGCTTCGGTATCCGCACATCACATTCCCATGCAATGCTTTTTCCCTCCGCCAGTTTCCGTTTCTGGCACAAAAGCGCATCCACTGCCCGGTTGCCCGTAGCCTCCTCACTCATTCCAAGCTGCGCGCTGTTCTCCATCCTTTTCAGATAATCCCCCAGCTTTTCCCATGCCTGATCCTCCCACAGACCACGCAGCGCGAGCACATGGTTTTTTAGGTCATGCCGCAGCCGCTCCGCCTGTGTGTACTGCTCCTCCAGCGTCCGATAGACCGCCGCCTGTACCCGATACTGTTCCGCCTTTTTCTGCTCCACATAAATTCTGTCCATACCGAACACATATACCCCCGCCGCAAACAGGGATAGACCCGACAGGACAGCCCATCCGACATAACTGAAAATCTGGTCATAGTACAACCCCATATTCCCGTCGCTTCTGTAAAGTATACCGTAACCTGCACCCCAGTTTGCCGCGTAAGTGACGATCGCCACCACAAGCGGCGGAAGAGTCAGCAACGCGCACCATTTCCCTGACTTTCCGTAAAAAACGCTCGCAAGCCGCTTTCTCACCCCGCACACCGCCATAATTGCTATGCAAAAGCCGCCCCACCCGATCAGTCCGAGTTCTCTCTCCCCTTCAGACCCCAAAACAGGAACGTCCACGTGCCCTACCGTGTGTTTCCAGACCAATAGCAGACAGGAAATAAGGGATTCCGAAAAGAAATACGTCAGCCATATCAACGTAATCACAGTCATCAGCACAGACACCACTTTTATTCCCTTTTCCATCTTTTTTCCAAACCGTTTCATCTTTTCACTCTCCATGATTTTGCTTCACAGAATTGCAAATGCCAAGGTATGCAGACTTATCTGAAAGACCGTTGCCTTTCGCATGACTACACCATCCCGCGCATATATTTAAGGATTTCCTCACAAAATGCTTCATACCGCCTCTTGGCAATGGCAATCCGCTCCCCGTTGTCGAGTACAAGCTCCTGCCTGTTGTACACGTCCACATATTTCAGATTGACAAGATAGCTCTTGTGACAGCGGAAAAATCCCTTTCCCTGCAGTTCTCTTTCCAAAATCCCGATCTGCTCGTAATAGCTGAAAACACCGCCGGTTCCGTGTATGTCGATCATCCGCCCCCGGATTTCAAAATAGTAAATGTCATCCAGAAACAGTTTTCTCTTCTGCCTGTCCCTGCTCACAAGGATAAATGCCTGCGACCGCTCCTCCATCTTACGGACGGCTTTCTGGAGCACCTTTTTCAGCTTTTTGTCCTCGATCGGCTTCACCAGATACTGAAACGCCTCCACGTCGTAGGCGTCGAACACATAGTCTCTACTGGCGGAAATAAAAACAAGCAGCTTATCATACGCCCTTTCCCTGACAAGCTGCGCCGTCCGCATACCGTCCATACCGCCCATGATGATATCCAGAAAAATAATGTCAAAGGTCTCCGGCGACTGCAGCAATTCCCGCCCGCTGTAAAACTGCCTTATCGTGCAGGGCGCATTCATTTCATCCAAAATCCCTCTGATCCTTGCCGCCATCCTGCTGCACTCCATGACTTCGTCGTCGCATACCGCGATCCATAACATATTTATGCTCCCTTCGCTCACGCTTGGTTTACTGCTGATATGATATATCGGCACAAAATGCGACCATGTTTCTTTTCCTGTCACGAACGGCACCTCCTATGTAATGACCGTCCGTCTATAAAAATCGAGTAGGGAAGATTTCTCTTCCCCTACTCGCTGCGCCGCCCGCGTGTTGCGTCAGCAACCATATTTTCTATGCGGGCGTGTGCATAAAAGAACGGTAAATCTATGTATAAATAGATTTACCGCTATCTCATCCTCCGATACAGCTCCCGAATCTCCTCTCCGGCTGCCAGCCCCTCCGAAAAGGCGGTCGCGCTCCCGGCTGCCATACCCATATAAAAGGCGTGCTCGTAGTCCTGCTTTTCCAGCCATCCTGCCATAAATCCCGCCACCATGGAATCTCCCGCACCGACGCCGTTTATGAGACTTCCAGCAGGCACAGGAGACTCAAATACGCTGCCGTCCTCCGCAAGAAGCACGGCGCCCTGTCCCGCCATGGACACAAGCACATTGCGCGCGCCCATCTCCTGCATCTTCCTTGCGTAAGGAATGACTGACGCCCTGTCCGCAAGGGTCACTCCAAATAATTCGCCAAGCTCATGCTGGTTTGGTTTGACTAAAAAAGGATGCCCGGGCATCGTTTTCACAAGCCCCTCTCCCGAAACATCCACCACAGTCAGAACGCCCGCAGACAGTCTCTCCATCATGCGCAGGTAAGTGTCCTGCGGCAATGAAGCAGGAATGCTCCCGGACAGAAACAGCACATCGCCCGCCGCAAGATCCGAAAGCCGTTCCGAAAGCTGCTCAAATTTCTCCCCGGAAATGTCAGGTCCCTGCCCGTTGATCTCGGTGCCCTCCACCGACTGCAGTTTCACATTGATTCTGGTAAGTCCCTTCTCCAGCACAATCAGACCGTTCCCTATGCCGCGCGCAGTAAGCTGCCTTGCCGCCTCCTGCCCGGTAAATCCCGCCACGAAACCGAGCGCCGTGCTTTCCAATCCAAGATTTTTTAACACCGTAGACACATTGATGCCCTTACCGCCCACAGTCAGGGTATCTGATTCCGTCCGATTCGTATATCCCAGTCTGAAACTGTCTACCGACACGGTATAATCCAGAGACGGGTTCAAAGTTACGGTATATATATGATTCATCTGCCCCATCTTTACCACCCCTGTGCATCCCGCATCCGCAAAATCTTATATTTATCTTCTCCTGTCAATCCCGCTTCTCTGATAATATGCCGCTTTATCCTTATACATCTGCGTCTCCGCAGCGGCGAGCACAACGTTGACGCCGGCTGTGCTGTCATGTTCCCAATCGGCGCCCACCGCCATATTGACGGAAGCCTCCGCCATAATTGTTCTCAGACGCGCAACTCTCTCACGAAATTCCGCCTCACTGATACCTGAACAGATCGCCAGCAGTTCGTCCCCGCCGATTCGGAACAGCTCGTAAGCGTCCCCAAAAGCCTCCTTCATACAACCGCTTGCGGCGAGAATCAAGTGGTCCCCCGCCTCGTGTCCCTCCGCGTCATTTACCCGCTTCAAGCCCGTGATATCGCCGTAGACGATTCCCACACTCTCCTCCGGACGCATACCTTCCGTGTACTTTACCATAGCGTAGCGGTTTCCGATCTGAGTGAGCTGGTCCAGATAGGACATTCTCTGCAGATTTCTGACCAGATCCCGCATTTTTAACAGAGATTCAATAAAGTGTCCCATAATCTGCAGCATGTTAGAAATATAGTGCAGCGACTCCGCCGGCGGATTATCGACCCCATAAAAACCGATCACTTTTCCGTCGTCACACAGAGGCACCACCGTGACGGAGGAAATATCCTGTTGTTTCAGTATCTCATATTGGAGCGGATTCTTTGTCCTGACCTTTTCGACATCGTCGATCACCACACACCTGTCCTCGGCAAAGATACGATACCACCCCTCACAGACTTCCGGCGGTACATTCTGCAGATTATCCTTCTGCGGGGTCACGCCGCTTGCCACCCACTCGTAAGTGTTGTCGTCGCCGCCCTCCGCGTTTTTCTCAAAAATATAAACCCGCTCGCCGCCAAGCGCCTTGCCCAGATACTCGATCGCAATCTTTAGGGACGTCTCCGGATCAGACGCCTGCATGGCAGTCCGCAGCGCCTCGTTGATCAGCGCCTCTCTGGTTTGGTAGTCCCGAATAATCTCATTCTGCTTGGTGTCCGCGCTGATATCAATGGAAATCTCTACGCGCAGTCTCCTGCCGTCCACCTCTATCACGGTATCTTTCACCATGATATGCCTGTTGTAAACGGGATTGAAATATTTCCACTCCTTAAACTGTCCCGGGACAAGTTCCCTGTTATTGCAAATCTCACACGGCGCGGATCCATTCTGCAACACCTCGTAGCACTTCTTCCCTTTGGTCTGTTCCAGAGAGGTAAGCCCGCAAATCGAAAGCGCCTTTTTGTTCATATAAATAAATTCATAGGTGTCCACGTCCGCGACGTAGACCAGTTCGTTCATATTTTCAAAAAATTCCCAAATGGGTTCCATCCATTTTCTCCTTCTAATGGGCTCTTACAAAAACTGCGCTTATTATAACATAAAATCAAAAGCAATTCCATTAAAAGAAGTATATATTTCTCATAATCCGTTACTGTAATCGATAGATTCCTGCGGAGCAGGGCGCCGCCGCAAAGCCTCCCTCTGCGCCTTCGATCCTGCCCCCTATCGTGTAGAGCGCTTCGCCCGGTTTTACGCCGCTTAAGGGCTGCTTTCTGTCGGAAGGGTTGATGACCACCAGCAGCTTTTCACTGCCGCTCTTGCGGACAAACATAAGCGGATAATTATCGCTCTGTATAAACTCAATTTCCCCGTCGTTTCGCAGCGCCGCATGGGACTGCCGGAACGCAATCAGCCGCTTTACCTCGCTGTAGAGGGAATCCTCGTCCCCGATCTGCGCCGCCACCGTCGGGCGGTCCGGCGCGCTGTCCTGCGCCACATAGAGCATTTCCGGCTTCGCCGCCGAAAAGCCCGCGTTTAAGGAATCGTCCCATTGCATCGGCGAACGGGAACCTGTCCGCTCATAGCCGCCCTCCACGGAAGCCAGCCCCTCCACATAACGCATACCGATCTCGTCGCCGTAGTAGATAAAAGGCGCGCCCGGCATAGTCAGAAGAAATGCAAACGCCAGCTTCATTTCCTCTTTGTCAAGCCGCCTTGCCAGTCTGTCCATATCGTGATTGCCCGAAGGAATGCAAATCAGCCCGCCGCAGGACTTTGCATAACTCTCCTGATATTTCTCCCAGAACGCGTTGATATCCCCTTTTCCCCTTCTGGAAAACCAAGGCTCGTCGCAGCGGAACAGATCGTTGTAATGAGAAGGACCGAAATGCAGCAGAAAATCCATATGGAAACCGCCCGCCAGAGACTTGTCCGGCTCGCCCCACTCGGAAACCAGCACCGCCGCGGGAAATTCCCTGTCAAGGAACGCCCTGACATCCTGCCAGAGTTTGATCGTGCCCTTGCTGTCCTCGTCGTTTTTCACAAGGGAGTGCGCCATATCCACACGGAACCCGTCGCAGCCCGCCGAAAGCCAGAAGCGCATCACGTCTTTCATTGCCTCCCTCGTCGCCAGCGGTCCCGGCGCGTCCATTGCCTGCTGCCATTTTTTCTCGGGATTGGGCTTATAATATCCGTAATTGAGCGCAGGCTGATGGGAAAAGAAATTGACCCCGCACGCGCCCACGCGCTCTGAAATGCCCTTGAGGGCATTCATCCCATCGGGCGCCTCCCATGTATTGTCCGTCCACACATAGCGGTCTGTGTACTCGTTTCGCGCCGCCTTCATGGACTCGTGAAACCATTTGTGGTTCACCGACGTGTGCCCCGGCACCAAGTCCAGAAGCACATGCATCTCCCTCTTATGCGCCTCCTTAAAAAGCCGCACCAGATCCTCGTTGGTCCCGTAGCGGGGCGCAACGGTAAAGTAGTCCTCCACGTCGTACCCCGCGTCGTAGAAAGGTGACAGAAAACAGGGGTTCAGCCAGAGCGCGTTACAGCCGAGCTCCTTAATATAATCCAGTTTTTCGATAATGCCCTGCATATCCCCGATACCGTCAGCGTTGGTATCGTTGAAGGACTGCGGATAAATTTCATAAAAGATTGCTGTGTTCAACCAGTTTGGTCTGCCTGCCATAATAGGTTCCTCCTCAGTTTTTTGCTATTATCATATCACACAGCGGTCTTAAGCGGGCACCTTTTTTTCTATTGGATATAAATTTCCGAAACCGTATCTTCCACACCGTTGATCTGCAGTCTGACATGGACTTTTCCATTCTCAAATTCATTTAAGGGGTATGCCAGCGGTTCGGAAAGATTTGTCACGTCAACGGATTTGACCACATCCCCCTGCACCAGCCACAGGACAAGCGCCGCTCCCTCCGGCACCGTGCCGCAAGAAATATCCGCATAGAGCGTCTGGCTGTCCGCGTCCGTGATCGTCATGTTCTTTTCTTTCACAAATCCTTCACTGGCGCTTTTAAAATGCAGCTTCCAGACGCCGTTTCGATAAGTGCTGAAATCCATGATTACGCCCATGTTCCACACACGCTCATTGGAAGCGATATTTGTGTTGATACCGTTCCCGGAAGCCGCACTTACAATAAATCCGGTCAGACACACGAGCATAAGCGCCATACTCACAATGCCTGCAAAAATAAGCTTTAAATGATGCGTTCCCTGTTTTACCATCATTTGATCATCCTCCTTTTCAATTTTTGTTCCACATTCTTCACAATAGTTTGCAGTTACCGAAACTCGATGTCCGCAGGCGTGACATGCCGTCTTTATCTCCGAGCGGCGCAGAAAGTAGAGAAGCAGTCCGATAAAGGGCGAAACCGTAAAAACCATAACCGCCCACAGCACCGGATCATCGCCCCGCTTTTTACAATCCTGATACACCCACGCCGCGAAAAAGGCGGAGCCGCACAACACAAAAAATGCAGACCCGATAATCAGAACGGGATACAGCATGGAAAGACCGCCGAAACCACCATTTTCCAGAAAACTCATACCAATACACCCCTTTTCTCAATGCGAACCGTAAGTTTTTCTTTTATGTTCGCCCTTTTTAAACCCACCAGAGTAAGCAATATGCCTGCCGCTCCGACATAAAGACAGATTCCGGCGACAAAGTAAGATAAATAAATATTTTCAATTATGATCCGTGCCAAAAATGCCAGCAGAAAAAATGTGATCATATTCAAAACCATCGGCACATACCAAAGTGACAGTTTACGCATGGCAGGCTGATTTTGCAGAACAGCTTCCTGCCGGCGCAGAGCCGCTTTGAGTTTACGATCCAGTTCCGGGGTCGGCACATCCGTCATTTTCAAAGAAGCCCGGATTACTTTTTCTATTTCCATATCAGAACGATTATCTCCCATAACCTGCATCCTCCAATCTTTGTTTTATCAGGCTTCTTCCCTTGAACAATCGGCTTTTCACAGTGCCGGACGGTTTCTTTATGACAGCCGCGATCTGCTCTATGGAACAATCGGAAAGGTAAAAAAGCAAGAGCGGCACTTGAAACTTTTCTGGAAGCGTCTGCATGATTTGGCGAACCTGTGCAGTCAGCTCTTTCTGAAGATAGCCTTCTTCCACGTCTCCTTCAGACTGCATAACCGCCTCCATCTCCTCATCATAATTGCCGCATGGAGCGATGGCATTTCGACGCGCCTGTTTTCTTCTGTCGCTTTGCCAGATGTGATAGGCGAAAGAGAAAAACAGCGCTCTCGGATTTCTCTCCCAGTCGAGCGTCCACTCCGTCTCCAGCGCTTTGAGAAATGTCTGCTGATACAGGTCTTCGGCGTCCGCCTTGTCCAGACAGAGGCTCAGGCAGAATCTGTATACGTCCGTGCCGAAATTATCGATGCATTTTTCTATTTCTCCTGCGTTCACCGCCTCACCTCCTCTGCCTGTTCACCTTATATTCGTCACGAATTTGCGCGAGGTTCATTTTAAAAAAAATTTTTTCTGAAAACCTGCAAATGGGACAGATTTCTCTGCCCCATTTCCCATCACATACAATACCTGTATTTTGTTCCCAAACCGCCCTCTAACCGCGTCAGCCTACTCCGGCAAGCAGCAGTTCGTCCATCCTCGAAAGCGCCTCCCCTGTCAGCATGAGCAATGTCTCCTCATCCTTCTCGATCACCCCGCACTTCCTGTAATGCAGATAGAAGGTGGGATCTCCCTTGGGGTCAAACCGCAGTCTACCGCCGTAGTCGCTTATGAGCAGCGGAATATTTTCCACCCGAATCGGCGCGTTGGGGCGAAGCGTAAAACTGATCCGCTCGCTCTTTCCCTTCACCTCCGGCATATAAAGCCTGTGGGCGTGGGAGCGAATCAGCGCAATTCGCAGAAGGTTTTCCACCGATTTTGGAATTTGACCAAACCGGTCAAGCAATTCTTCCCGCATATCGTCGCATTCGTGTTCGTTCTCAATGCCCGCAATCCGCTTATAGATATCCAGCTTCTGCACTTCGTTCACAATGTATTCCGGCGGAATGTACGCGTCCACATCCAGATCCACGAGGGTGTTGAAATCCTCGATCACAGAGATGCCCTTTTTCGTCTTAACCGCCTCGTTTAACATTTTGCAGTAGAGGTCATATCCCACCGCCTGCATATGCCCGTGCTGGCTTTTCCCGAGAAGGTTGCCCGCACCGCGAATCTCCAGATCGCGCATGGCGATCTTAAAGCCGCTGCCAAGCTCCGTGAACTCCCGGATTGCCTCAAGCCGCTTCTCTGCCACTTCCTTTAGCACCTTATCCCGCTTGTACATAAGGAAGGCGTATGCCGTCCGATTGGAGCGCCCCACGCGCCCTCTGAGCTGATAGAGCTGGGACAGCCCCATCTGGTCGGAATCGTGAATAATCATTGTATTTACGTTAGAAATGTCCAACCCTGTCTCAATGATGGTAGTCGCCACCAGCACGTCAATCTCCCCGTTTACAAAGTCGTACATAATCCGTTCCAGTTCCGACTCTTTCATCTGTCCGTGGGCAAACGCCACATTCGCCTCCGGCACGAGATCGCTTACCGCCGCCGCCACATCCGCAATATTGTTTACCCTGTTATAGACATAGTAAACCTGCCCCTCTCTTGCCAATTCCCGGACGATAGCCTCCCTGACCATCTCCTCATTGTACTCGCAGACAAAGGTCTGGATCGGCAGCCTGTCCTCGGGAGCCTCCTCCAGCACACTCATGTCCCGGATGCCCACCAGACTCATGTGAAGCGTCCTGGGAATGGGCGTCGCCGTCAGTGTCAGCACGTCCACATTTTCCTTCAATTTCTTAATTTTTTCCTTATGCGCCACACCGAACCGCTGTTCCTCGTCGATGATCAGAAGCCCCAGATCTTTATATTCCACATCCGCGGACAGTACGCGGTGCGTGCCGATCACGATATCCACCATGCCCTTCTTCAAGTCCGTGATCGTCTTTTTCTGCTCCGCAGCCGTGCGGAACCGGGAAAGCAGGTCGATGCGCACGGGAAAGTCTTTCATTCTCTGCACAAAAGTATGATAATGCTGCTGTGCCAGAATGGTTGTCGGCACGAGATATACCACCTGCTTATTCTCCTGCACCGCTTTAAACGCGGCGCGGATGGCGATCTCCGTCTTGCCGTAGCCCACGTCGCCGCAGATCAGGCGATCCATGATTTTTTCGCTCTCCATGTCCTCTTTGGTGGCGGCGATAGCAAGCACCTGATCCTCCGTCTCCTCGAAGGGAAACATCTCCTCAAACTCTCTCTGCCAGACCGTGTCTGCACCGTAATGGTAGCCCTTTCCATTCTGTCTGGCGGCGTAAAGCTCCACCAGATCCCCGGCTATCTCCTCCACCGCCGTCCGCACCTTGGACTTGGTTCTGGTCCATTCCTGCGTCCCAAGCTTGTTGAGCTTGGGTTTCGTGCCGCCGTCCGCAGAGGCGTATTTCTGGATGACGTCAAGTCCTGTCGCAAGCACGTAGAGGACGCCGCCGTCCCGGTAGGAAATCTTCATGTAGTCCTTCACCACATGCTCCACTTCCACCTTCTCAATGCCCTGATAAATCCCCAGACCGTGGCTCTCATGCACCACATAATCGCCCACCTTGAGATCGTTGAAATCGTTGATCTTCTGACCTTCGTATATCTTTTTCTTTCTCTTCTTCTTTTTCTGCGCGCCGAAAATATCGCTCTCCGCAATGACCATAAACTGCAGGATCGGATATTCAAACCCCTTGCGGACCCTTCCGTAAGCGGTCATCACTTCCCCCGGCTGCACCTCGCGCATGGGGTCCTCCGTGTAGAAAGCGTTTAACTCCTGATCCCTCAGGTCCTCCGCCAGCCGTTTAGCGCGGGTTCTCGACCCGGAGAGCAGCAGAATGCGGTAGCCCTTTTTCTTATAATTTTTCAAATCCTTCACAAGCGATTCAAAACTGTTATTATAGGAAGGAAGGCTTCTCGCCTGCACAGCAAATTTATGATCCGCCTTCACAAGCGGATTTTTCCCCTCCATAGAAGAAAGGCTCACAACACGGCGATTCTCCAGCCCTGCCGCCACCGCAGCCGCAGAAAACAAGATGTCCATCTGCCCCGGCAGAATATATCCTTTTTCCGCCCGGTGCGCCATGCTCTCGCGAAATTCCAGTTCCACCGCGTCCACATGCTCCCTGATCCGAAGCGGTTCGTCCAGAAAAACACATGACTCCTCCCCCGAAAAACAGTCCGCAAAGGACGATAACTCCGGATAAAAATAGCGCACATAGCTGTCCAGATTGATCGCGTTATAAGAAATGCCCAGTTCCAGCAGCGTCTCCGACAGCTCCCGGTTCTGCACCTCGATCCGGTGCGCCTCCTCGGTCTTCATCTGCTTTCTGAGCGTTTCCGCCTGCTTTTTCGCCTCTTTCTGTATCTTTTTCAGTCCCGCCGACAGTTCATCCTTCGACAGAATAAGTTCCGTCGCCGGATAAATGCAAACCGCCTCCAGCTTCTCAATGGAACGCTGGCTCAGAACGTCAAAGCTGCGGATCGACTCAACCTCATCCCCCCACAGCTCGATCCTGTAAGGATTTTCCTCCGTCAAATCAAAAATATCCACGATGCCGCCCCGGATGCTGAACTGCCCCGGCTCCTCCACCTGATCGCATCTCTCGTAACCCAGCCCGGCAAGAACGCCTGCCAGTTCATGCTCCTCCACAGACGACTGCCTGTCTATGGAAATGACATGCTTACGCCATTCTTCCAAGGATACCTGCGGCGCCATCAGCGCGTCAAAGGTCGTGATTACGGTGAGCGGCACTCCTTCCGCCATCCTGCGGAAAACCTTGATCCGCTCCTTAGTGAGCTGGTTCCCGTGAATGTCCGCCTGAAAGAAAATCAGGTCCTTCGCCGGATACAACATGACATTTCTGTCATAAAACTGATAGTCCTCGTACAATTCTTTGGCGCGCAGATCGTTAAAGGTGATGATCAGTTTCCGTCGGAAACCCTCACCCAGCCCGTAAATCATATGCAGTTTTTGGGAATCTGCGCAGCCGCTCAAAGCGGCGGAAGTTTTTCCCCGCGCAAGCAGTTCCCGTATCTCCTCATATTCCCCCAGCTCTGCAAGCGGGGCAAGTAGTGCTCTCATGGTAACCTCTTTCTATTATACTTGTTCATGGCGGCATCCGGTCCTTCCGCCACCACCGTCTCTATTGCCAACGCTGCTGTCCTCGCGCTCTCATTCATCACTTCCCGCTCCTCCGTGGAAAAATGACTCAGCACATAATCCGCCAGATCCATCCGAGGCGGTTTTTCACCCACGCCCATCCGCACCCGGATAAACTCGTCATGCCCCAGATGCATGATAATATTTTTCAGACCGTTGTGCCCCCCGTCGCTGCCTCTCTTGCGGATGCGTATCTGCCCCATGTCGAGGCTCACGTCGTCCGAAATCACAATCAGCTCGCTCTTTTCATCCACCTTATAAAAGTCTATGACGCTGCGAATACTCTCACCACTCAAATTCATGTAAGTGAGCGGCTTTACGAGAACCGCCTTCTGCCCCGCAACGATTCCCTTGCCAATCACCGCCTTATGCTTTTTTTCACCGATCGCAATATCGTTCTTCTCCGCGATCGCGTCGATCACGTCGAAGCCAATGTTGTGCCTCGTATTGATATATTTTTTCTCCGGATTTCCCAGACCTACGATGATATACATAGCTTCCTCGTTTCTCTATTCTGTCAGTTTTTCCCGTTTTTCTATTCTATCAGTATTTCCCTGCTCTTGCAAGAAACTTGGGCATTAAAAAAGCAACCAACTGTTTTATGAACATTGGCTGCTTTTGGCTTTATTACCTATTCATTAATCTTATCAATGGGCGTTAAGTTCACGCCCAAACTTGTAAGTATCACTTTTAACGAAATATAATCTTCTTTCAAGTCTTCATATGTTTCAACCGCATTTTCTTTCCTTGCTAGAAGCATACGTTTCTGCACCTTCTGAAAGTCATTTATAGATCTCTCAATAATCTCACCATTACTAGGCATATCCTTCACCTTCCTCTCATCAGTTACTCAGCAGGTTCTATTACTATAGTAATCTTTCTATGACAGACAGTCAATCATCAATCGCGCTCTTTTCCGAAAAAAGTGATAAACTTTAACAAATTCACTCCTCTCGTACCACCAGCTTAAACACCGCCGTATTCGCATAAGTGAGAGGTTCCCCGTGCATAAAAAATATTATTCCGTCTATCGGCGCAGACAATTCCTCGATCGCCTCTCCCTCACAAGGATCAAGGATACGAGCCAGTATCTGTCCCCGCTCCACCTCGTCTCCCACGGAAACAACAGGCTCAAACAGTCCCGCACTGCCCGTCCTGACGGAGACCATATCCACATCCTTCACAATCTGCGAGAGATACCCGTCGTGTCCATGGTAATACGCAATTCCCTGCTTATGCATAAAAGTCAGAACGCCTCTCTCGGCTTCCCTCGCACTTTTCCTGTCAATTCTTGTCGTGGTCGTCGTATACATGCTGAATGCCTGCGTCTCCCATATCTGCCATTTGTAATTCAAAGTTGTCGTGTCATAGGGACGCACCTTCCGCAAGACCACATATGGCATGCCGAACTGCTTCGCCAGCTCCGTGTCCTCAAGACCTGAATCCATCATGCGCACATGGGGCATAAACTCGCCGGGCATATAAAAGGACGTAAACTGTATGCCGAACCGATAAGCGGAAATCACCCGAAACACGCCATCCGCAATGCGCTGGGTTGTCTCCCCCAAATCGTATCCGGGAAACATCCGGTTGATGTCCGTATTGTCCACCGTCCAGAAACGCTTCTGAATATTCACGGAATACGGATTGACGCAGGGAATGACCAAAATCTTATGCCCCCGCACAAGTCTTCCCTCCGCCTCCATACCCTTCAGTTTTTTTATAAGCTGGGAACAGCAGTAAAGCTGCTGCACCTCATTTCCTCGCATACTGCCCACAATGCAGACCGATTTTTCCCCTTCTCCGAACTCGTAGCCCGTCACCCGGAATTTGTCGCGGTATAAACCCTGTATTTCATATATGGTAATTTTTTTCATTTTCAATCTTATCTCCATGAGTCAGGAGAACATATTTACATGTTCCTTTGACCTTTCAATTGGGGCTGGCATCCAAACTTACTTATACACGAAGCAGCCGTCCCACCAAAGACCCCTCGTCCACAATCGGGTACTCCCTGATCGTAAACAGCATACCATCCATCGGCGCTCTCACCTCGTCCCGCACACCGCCGGAAAGCGGATTGATGATCCGTCCAATCAGCTCTCCCTCCCTTAAGCTTGGCACCATGCTTGACCGCGGGCACAAAAAGACCGCCGGTCGCCGCGTTCAGATATGCCACATCCTTCGGATCGCAGGAGACGATCGGCTGTCTTACCGCCGCCGTCTCTCCCTCCCAGATGCCCAGCTTTTTCATCAAATGAAAAATGCCGTCTACAAGCTGGTCACCGTACACTCTCGTAATCCGCATTCCCACGCCCATCTCTACGACAAGCGTCGGTGTGCCTGTGCTGTTTAAGCTGTAAGCAAGCGTCGATTCCAGCACCGTGCTCGCCCCATGCACCCAGACAAAATCCACGTTCGACTCTTCCGCAAGCGGGAGAAGCAGTTCCGCATGATGGGCATTGACACGTATCTGCGGAATTTCCATGAGATAAATATTGCTGGCGTGAATATCCATCACCAGATCGGAACCGGACAGATCCTCTACCGCGCGCGCAGCCAGATATTCCGTCATATTTCCCGCAGCGTCCCCCGGAAACAGCCGGTTCATATCCAGTTCAAAAGCGGGAATCCCGCGGGTAATCGAATCGATACCAAGAGGGTTGAGCGCCGGATAAATATCCACAATCCCGCAAAGTTTTTCCTTCTGCGCGCCGATTCGCCGGTTCAGTTCAAAGCACACATACTGCCCTTCCAGTTCATCCCCGTGAATCCCTGTCACGATACTGATCCGTTTTTTTATGCCGGTATCTTTTTCCGGCTCGATACGGTTTTTCTGTATTCTTAATTTCTCGTCCACCGGCAGCGCCACGGACGCGACTGTTGTAATCATAATTCCACCTCATTCACCGAAACCCTGACGATCTGCGTCTGACTCCCGCCCCCGTGCATAATCCCGCGGTTAATCAGACAGTCCGCGGCGTCCCGTCCCACACCGATTTTGATGTAATCGTCTCCCACAGGGATATCGTTGGTTGGATCGATTCCATGCCAAAAACCATCCTCAGCGACCTCGACCCATGCATGGCTCGCCCCTTCGCCCGGAATCATCCCCGTCACATATCTTGCCGGAATATGCTCCATATGAAGCAGGGCAATCAGAATATGCGCATAATCCTGACATACGCCGCGCCCCAGCTTCCATGCCTGCTCCGCCGTCGTATCCACATTGGTGCATCCCTTTTCGTAGACAAAATCCTCGTGCAGCCTATGCGTCAGAAAAAGGGTCTTTTCCCATACGTCCGCAGGAAGCATTCCGACAAGCTTTTCGTAATAGGCAGACAACGTATCTCCCACCCGGTTCAGTCCGTGTGGATGCCGGAACACCGCCAGCATATCCTTGTTGATTTTCTCCTCCCTGCCGTCCAGTCCTGTGTACACATCCCCCGTGATCTGAAAGGAAAAAGTGGTATGCGCCATGTCATCCCAACCGTAAATCTGCGCGTTCCCAAAAGCGTCCCTGCCCATACTGTAAGGCACATCCGGGGACAGTCGGATTTTTATTTTCTCCGCCCGCTGCCGAAGCGTTTCTTTCGGCAGACATTTGATCGTAAAATGGCAGGAGGAAACCTCCTCCGAATAATCAATCTGCATATAATAGTCAAAGGTAAGTTTTTTCACAGAATCGCCTCCACTTCTCTCACAATTCTGTAGTAATTCGGTTGCGGCTCCTTTACAAGCATTTTCAAAGATTCCAGCCTGCCGGGGTCATACTCCAGACCGCTCCTCTCCACCCGCGGAATCATGCGATGCACTTCCCGCTCCAGCGCCTCCCTTTTCATGCAGAGTCTGGCGTAAAGATCGATTCGCTCAATTCGTTTTCCCGCCTTTATGATATTTCTGATCTGCTCCGCATCGATCTGGTCGTCCGCCGTACCCCAGAACGCCATCAGATCATCCAGCGTATGCTGCAGCTCTATGAGCGGCGCCTTGCTCTCCCCCGCCTTATTTATCTCATAGAGTGCCAACTGTATATAGGACAGAGTCTCCGACCCAATGCTTTCCCGAAGAACAATCGCATTGTCGTATGCCCTGTTTAAATTACTGATAATGGAATCCGGATTCCTCGAAAACCTTGTAAGACCGCTTTTCCAGACAAGCGGCTCCTCCGCCATCAACACAAACGCCCTCAGATCCGCCTTCCTCGGAACCACAAAGAAATCGTCCATAATATCCAGATCCTGAAAGTCAATCACTTCTTGGGCAATAAACCGTCTGGGCTCCTTTCTTTTCCGCCAGATAGGAATGCTCAAAATAAGCCGCATTGTATCTTCCGGGAGTGAGAATCACCGTATGCCCTCCCGTATTCACATAATCCATAGTGCGCCGCAGAAGATCCGCATAGTTTCTGTTGTCCTCCAGATGATTGTCATGAAAAGTATCTGGTGAGCTTCTCCTGCAGAGTTCTCTGGCAATCATGGGATAAGATGCCCCGGAAGGCACCCGCAGATTATCCTCAAGAATGTACCAGTTCTCATCCTTTCCCTTGACTAAATCAATCCCCGAAATATGGCAGTAAATACCCTTTGGCGGTAAAGTGTTTTCACACTCCGCCATGTAACCGCCGGAGGCGAAGATAAAATCTTCCGGCACGATCCCGTCCTTCACAATCTGCTTTTTACCGTAAATATCCTTGATAAAAAGGTTGAGCGCCATCACCCGCTGCTTTAAACCCCGCTCCAAAAACAGGAACTCCTCGTGCCCGATAATCCGCGGAATCGCATCAAACGGAAAAAGCTGCTCCTTAAATTCGTTATTTTTATAAATGCCGAACTTCACGCCGTATCGCGCAAGCAGTTCATTTACCGTGTCCGTGTGCTGCAGCAAATCAAGCCTTTGTACTGTTTTTTCCATTCTTACCTTCTTTCCAGACATAAGAAAAGGCGCTTCTCCCGGATTTCTCCGAACGAAACACCTTTGTTTCTGTATGTGTGTATACATATATATTTCTAACTTCGTTTTAGATACTGTCATAAATAACAAAAGTCAAGACTTAATTTCAGTAAAATTAGATAATTGTCTTTTCTACCTTCGAGCGCAAAGAAAGGGACGCTCTCGCGTCCCTTTCCCATCGCATCATCGCATCATACGTTTACTCACTATTTGGTTCCAAAAGTGCATTCTCATAGCTTTCCAGAATAATCTTCTGGATTCTGTCCCGAGTCTCGGAATTGATCGGGTGCGCGATATCGCGGTACTCGCCGTCCGACGCCTTCTTACTCGGCATAGCTATGAACAGACCCTTTTCGCCTTCAATTACTTTAATGTCATGAACTACGAATTCATCGTCAATCGTGATTGAGACGATTGCCTTCATCTTGCTGTCTTGAGTCATTTTACGCACGCGGACATCAGTAATTCTCATGAAGCTCAGCCTCCTTATCATATGATACCGGTTCGGAATCTACCGGTTTTCACAAGCTTTCTACACAAGTCATACTCATCAAGCCACGTAGCTTGTAATAAACATTTAATTAATTATGCCCCTGTTACAGACAACCTACACCTTCTTAGCAATCACCCCTCATCCCTTTTAGCACATATCTTGCATATCATAACACAAATCAGCCGTTTGGTCAAAGCGAATATCTGTCGTTATGTTCCACCACAATCTCTATCCCTTCCTCTCCCTTATGGTAGGAATTTGCACGGATCGTTCCTCTGCTCTCTACAATGCAGTTCTCAATGTGTGTGTTATCGCCGATATACACATCATTCAAAATGATGGAATTCTTGATATAGCAATTGCTTCCGATATAGGTTTCCTTAAAGATCACGGAATCCTCCACCGTACCGTTGACAATACAGCCGCTGGATATCAGGCTGTTTTTAATCTTGGCGCCCACATTATATTTCGCAGGCGGCAGATCATCCACCTTGGAATAAACATCAGGGTACTGCTTGAAGAAATAATCCCTGATTTCCGGTTTCAGGAAATCCATGTTCGTTCTGAAGTAATCTTCCACAGTAGCGATATTGCTCCAGTATTCCTTCAGCTTGTAGCCGAAAATCCTCTTCTGGTTCTTGTAGCGGATCAGAATATCTTTTACGAAATCGTAGCGATCCTCTTCGCGGCACTTCTCGATCATCTCGATCAGCATCCTTCTTCTGACTACATAGATACCACAGGAGATGGTGTTTGACTTCGCAACCACCGGCTTCTCCTCGAACTCCTCAATCCGGCTGTCCTCGTTCATCTTAAGTGTTCCGTAACGCTCCACATTAGCATCCGGAGACAGATCCTTGCAGACTACGGTGATATCCGCTTTCTTCTCGATATGGTACTCAAGAAGCTTATTGTAATCCATCTTATAAACGCAGTCGCCGGAGACAATCACCACATAAGGCTCGTGGCTGTTCTTTAAGAAAGACAGGTTCTGCGCGATCGCATCCGCCGTACCCCGGTACCATGCATTGCTCTCCGCCGTCACCGCAGGCGTCTCCACAAACAGTCCGCCCTGTTTGCGTCCGAAATCCCACCACTTGGACGAACTTAAGTGCTCGTTCAGGCTGCCCGCATTGTACTGCGTAAGCACAGCCACCTTATTGATGTGGGAATTGGACATATTGCTGAGCGCAAAGTCGATGCTCCTGTAGCTTCCCGCTATGGGCATCGCGCAAACCGCGCGCTTCTGGGTCAGCTGCCTGATCCTGTGATTATTACCACCTGCTAAGATAATTCCGATTGCTCTCACGATTTATCACCTGCCTTAATCAAAGTTTTACCACTGGGAAGATATGCGTCCGGATAATCGTCATGCGTGGTCACACCGAATACCACCGAATTTTTCCCTACGCTTACCCCTTTCGGGATCACGCTCTTCTCGCCGACCGTCACCAGCTCGTGATCGTAGATGTTCGGGTCCGTCTCGTTGGGAACAGGGTCTCCCACGCCCAGCTTCACATTGTCCTGAATCTCTACATTCTCAGCGACAACTGCCTTGTAAAGCTCGCAGTTCTCACCGATTCGGGTCTGGTTCATAACGATGGAATCCCGGATCACCGTACCTGCCCCGACGGTAACGCCGCAGCCGATCACGGAATTGTAAACCTGTCCAAAGATTTCGCAGCCTTCACCGATAATACTCTTCTCCACCACACTGTCCGAGGACAGGTACTGAGGCGGCAGGATCTCGCTCTTCGTGTAGATCTTCCAGTACTCTTCATAGAGGTTAAACTCGGGCACAATGTCGATCAGCTCCATATTTGCTTCCCAGAAAGAGTGGAGCGTCCCCACATCCTTCCAGTACCCGTTAAACTCGTAGGCATAGAGGGGCGCGCCGTTCTTATGGCAGTAGGGAATCAGATGTTTGCCGAAGTCCAGTCCCGGCTGTTCCGAATTGGCAAGCAGCGCCTCCTTTAAGGTCTTCCAATTAAAGATATAGATACCCATGGACGCCAGATTGCTGCGCGGGTTCTCGGGCTTTTCCTCGAAATCCGTAATCCTGCGGTTCTCATCGGTAATCATAATACCGAACCGCTTCGCCTCCTCCATCGGCACCGGCATAACCGCAATGGTCACTTCCGCGCCGTTCTGCTTATGGAAGTCGAGCATCACTTCATAGTCCATCTTATAGATATGATCCCCGGAAAGGATCAGCACATAATCAGGATTAAAGGTTTCCATGTAGTCGATATTCTGATATATCGCATTCGCCGTACCAGTATACCATTCGCTGTTCGCGCTCTTCTCGTAGGGCGGCAGAACCGTAACGCCGCCGATATTTCTGTCGAGATCCCAAGGTATGCCGATACCGATATGTGTATTCAGCCTGAGGGGCTGATACTGCGTCAGCACGCCAACCGTGTCAACGCCTGAATTAATACAGTTGCTGAGTGGGAAGTCGATAATCCGGTACTTACTTCCGAAGGACACCGCAGGCTTGGCCACCTTCGACGTAAGCACTCCCAATCTGCTTCCCTGACCGCCAGCTAAAAGCATGGCAATCATTTCTTTCTTTACCATCTTTATCACCTCTTATTTCTTATTTATATTTTCATATCCGTTTATCTTCTACACAAAAACATGTCTATATGTAAAGTATACCACAAGCCGCCAAAAAACTGAATAGAATTTACAAGAATTCTCAGTTTTTAGTCCTTTCGATATATTAATAATATACAATATTTTATTTCTTTTTTCAATGTCTTTGTTAATTTTTACGTATTAACCTGTTTTTTTGCATTTCATAACTTTATATTGGTTTTTTTCCACGAAATGAGTATAATACTAGTAAAAACTGTAAAAGGGAGATACCCATGTACCAGATTGATTTTCACAAGCCGATCCGCATCTACTTTATCGGTATCGGCGGTATCAGTATGAGCGGTCTCGCGGAGATCCTTCTCGCTGAGGACTTTACGGTATCGGGCTCTGACCGCGCCCCTTCCGAGCTGACCCGTATGCTCGAAGACCGCGGCGTAAAAGTCTTCTATGGGCAGAAAGAAGAAAATCTCACCGAAGACATCGACCTTGTAGTCTATACCGCCGCCATCAAAAGCGACAACCCGGAGCTGCTTGCCGCACAGAAGCTAAACATTCCCATGCTGACCCGGGCGGAGCTTTTAGGGCAGATGATGAAAAACTACGAGACGCCCATCGCCGTCAGCGGCACCCACGGAAAAACAACCACAACTTCCATGATTTCACAGATTCTTCTGAGCGCGGATGCCGATCCTACCCTGTCCATCGGCGGCATCTACCGACCGATCGGCGGCAATATCAGAGTGGGCGCGTCCGAACTTTTTGTCACCGAGGCGTGTGAGTACACAAACAGCTTTTTGAGTTTCTTCCCGAAAATCGGAATCATCCTTAATATAGAAGAAGACCATTTGGACTTCTTCAAAGATCTTGCGGATATCCGGAACTCCTTCCGCCGCTTTGCACTTCTTTGCCCGGCGGACGGCGCGCTCATTATCAACGGCGATATCGAACGCTGCGAAGAGCTCACGGAAGGGCTGCCCTGCCGCGTGATTACCTATGGACTCTCCTCCGATTCCGATTATACCGCGTCTCAGATCGCATACGACGAAGCCGGATTCCCCTCTTTTACCTTGTCCTGCAAAGACACGGGCGAACGAAGGTTTTCCCTTCGGGTACACGGGGATCACAATATTTTGAACGCCCTCGCCGCCATTGCTCTTGCGGATCTTCTCGGGCTTTCGGATGAAGACATCAGCGCGGGGCTTAGCGCTTTCACCGGAACGGACAGACGCTTCGAGTACAAGGGGCAGGTGAACGGCGTCAACATCATCGACGATTACGCCCACCACCCTACGGAGATACGCGCCACCTTAAACGCTGCGCGTCAATATCCCCACAAGCGGCTCTGGTGCGTGTTCCAGCCCCACACGTACACACGAACCAAAGCCTTTTTGGAGGAATTTGCTTCCGCCCTCTCCCTTGCCGACGAGATCGTCCTGGCAGATATCTATGCGGCGAGAGAAAAGGATACTCTGGGCATCAGCTCCGAAACCCTGCAGGAAAAAATCCGGTCGCACGGACATTCCTGTCATTACTTCCCATCCTTTGAAGCGATAGAAAATTATCTTCTGAAAAATTGCACAAAGGATGATTTGTTGATAACTATGGGTGCGGGCGACATTGTAAAAGTCGGTGAAAACCTGTTACAAAAATAATTATTCACAATATCCACAGAAAAGAACCTGAGACAATCCGTTTTTTCTGTGGATATTTTTGTGGAAGACAATGTGCGGTTTCATAATGCTTTACCGGTTTGTCCACAATATCCACAAAAAGAAAAACGGCGCGTCATTTATAAACGCTTATCCGTTTGTTACAGATTGCCCATTTCTTTTCCCCAAAACAAATGCTATACTCATAACTGCACGCGGCGAACGGCATTGTTCTGCCTGCACGGCATCAGTTTTTATAATATAGGGGTGTAAAATGGGGTTTTTGACAATCTATCAAAATAATTATACAGATTCTACGGTTATTTCAAACCATTTTATTGACGAGTACATGGAGGACGCAAACGACGCACAGCTAAAGATTTACCTTTATCTGCTGCGCATGGTGAACGCCAGACTCGACACCAGCATAGGCGATATCGCCGATAAATTCAACTACACGGAAAAGGACGTGAAGCGCGCCCTCGCATACTGGGAGAGAAAACGTCTTCTCTTTCTCGACTATGACAGCCACAAAAATATAACCGGCATTCACCTTCTGGATTCCAGCGCGATCTCCAATCCTTCCGTGAATACCGCCGTTACCTATCCTTTTGTGAGCACAGCAGTTCCCGAGCAGCCGCAGGTCCGGCAGTTCTCTATGGAAAAGCCGAATTACACGGCGGATCAGCTTCGCGACTTCAAGGCGGATGAGAACACCGCCAGACTTCTGTTTGTGGCGGAGCAGTATCTGAAAAAACCTTTGAGCGCAAACGACATGCGCACCATCCTCTTTATTATGGATAAACTCGGATTCTCGGAAGATCTGACCGATTACCTGATCCAGTACTGCGTTGACCGCGGAAAGAGGGATCTGCGCTACATAGAAAAGGTTGCGATCAGCTGGGCGGAGCAGGGCATTACCACCCAGAAACAGGCGGCTGCGCTTGCCGGAAAGTATGACAAGGCGGTCTATGAGATTATGCGTGCCCTCGGGAAAAACAACCTGCCCACGGAGACGGAAGTAGCGTATATCGACCGCTGGCGTAAGTTTTACGGTTTCGATAACGACGTGATCCTCACGGCGTGCGAACGCACCGTCCTCGCTACGGACAGCCACCGCTTTGAGTATGCGGACAGCATTCTGACAAGCTGGTACAAGGCGGGCGTGCACCACAAAGGCGATATCAAATCTCTGGACGAAAACCACCGCCGGAGCAAGGCGAACCGTCCCACAGCATCCACGAATAAATTTAATCAGTTTACGCAAAACGAATATGATTTTGAAGCTCTTGAAAAAGAAATTTTAAGTAATTGACAAGGAGGCGCCCGTGCCACTTACAAATACGCAGTACGACCGGATTTTCCGGCAATATGAAGAAAAGCAGAGGCAGAACCGTCTGGAGACAGAGCGCAGACGCGATTATATATATGAGCAGTTTCCGAAATACCGGGAATTGGAGGACAAGACTGCCTCTCTCTCCGTCGAACACGGAAAAAAACTTCTCTCAGGCGACGAAACCGCTCTCGACAGGCTGCGGGAAAGTCTTGCCGCCTTAAAAGACCAGAAAAAGCAAATTCTTCTGGACGCGGGTCTTCCTGCCGATTATCTGGAACCGGTCTTTTCCTGCCCCGACTGCAGGGACACCGGCTATATCGACCGGGAAAAATGCCATTGTCTGAGACAGGCTGAAATTTCTCTTCTCTACGAACAGTCGGGTCTACAGGAAATGCTTGCAAACAACAACTTTTCTCTTTTGTCATACGAATATCACAGCGGGGAAGATCTCTCACATTTTGAGAAAGCGGTAGAAAACTGCAAGAATTTTATCAAAAATTTTGATTCCGACTACCACAATCTCTTTTTTTATGGTACAGTGGGTACGGGAAAATCATTTCTTTCCGGCTGTGTGGCAAAGGAATTAATGGATCAGGGACATTCCGTGATCTATTTCGGAGCAACGGGTCTCTTTGATCTGCTGTCAAGCACCTCCTTTGACACCAAAAACAGGGAAGAGCGGCAAAACACTTACGCCGATCTCTATCAGTGCGACCTGCTTATTATTGACGATCTCGGGACAGAACTGACAAACCAGTTCACCGCGTCCCAGCTCTTTTCGCTCCTAAACGAGAGAAATATAGGAAGAAAGGCAACTATCATTTCCACAAACCTTTCTCTCCGAGAATTGCAGGACAGATATTCTGACCGCATTTTTTCCCGTATTACAAGTAATTTTGAAGTCTGTAAGCTCACAGGAGCGGATATTCGCATGTACCAGAAGAGGCAGCAGAACAGAAAGTGAGGGTTCTTTCTATGAACAGACGCGAGGAGAAACGAAATCTGGAAACCATACCCGTTGGCTCTCTTGGGATGATCCCCCTAAAAGGCTGCCGGAAACTTGGCGAAAAGGTTGACTATTATCTGGTGAGATGGCGTACGGAGCGCGAGAGCGAGCACAAAGACTCCCTTGCTTTCTCCGGCTATCAGCGCGACACTTATATTCTGGGCGCCGACGTTCCCCGGTTCGGTTCCGGTGAAGGAAAGGGCGTTATCAAGGAATCCGTGCGCGGCACGGACCTCTACATATTGGTGGATGTGGCAAATTACAGCCTCACCTACTCACTCTGCGGACATGAAAACCATATGTCCCCCGACGACCATTATCAGGATTTAAAGCGCATCATAGCGGCAGTGGGCGGTAAAGCACGGCGCATCACCGTAATTATGCCGTTCCTCTACGAGAGCAGGCAGCATAAGCGCTCCGCGAGGGAGTCGCTGGACTGTGCCCTCGCGCTTCAGGAGATGGTTGGCATGGGAGTGGACAACATCATCACCTTTGACGCCCACGATCCCCGCGTGCAGAACGCCATTCCCCTGCACGGCTTCGAGACGGTACAGCCTGCCTATCAGTTTATCAAGGGGCTTTTGACTCATGTAAAGGGTCTGCAGATCGACAGCAACCACATGATGGTAATCAGCCCGGACGAGGGCGGCATGAGCAGGGCGATCTACATCGCCAACGTACTCGGTCTGGATATGGGTATGTTCTACAAGAGGCGGGATTACACCCAAGTCGTAAACGGCAGGAACCCTATTATTGCCCACGAATTTCTCGGCAGCAATGTCGAGGGTAAAGATATGATTATCATCGACGATATGATTTCCTCCGGCGAGAGCGTGCTGGAAGTAGCCGCCGCTTTAAAAGAGCGCAAGGCGGGAAAGATTTTTGTTTTCTCCACCTTTGGGCTTTTCACTGCCGGGCTGGATCGGTTCGACAAGGCTTACGAGGACGGCACCATCTGTCGGGTACTCACCACGAACCTGATCTACCAGACACCGGAGCTGCTCAGCCGAGAGTGGTATATCGACTGCGATATGAGCAAGTATATCGCCTACATTATCGACACGCTCAACCACGATGCTTCCATCAGCGATCTGCTGAACCCTGTGGAGCGTATCCAGTCGATCGTGACGAGATATCACGCGGGGGAACTGGTGTAAGCGCCTGATTACCTGTAAATAGTTACAAACATCAAATTCTAAGGGGCATCCCGGCAGTGGGCGCCCTTTTTTCATTAAAACTGAAAATAAATAAACTGCTGAACATCATACATTTCTCCATAGCAGCCATACAATAAAATGGTAAACAACAGAAGCATGATTCCGATTACCCGAAACCACCAGCCCTGCTTCAGAAACAGCTCCGCCACATCCTTTCCCTGATATTTCTGATAATCCACCGTAAATAAAAGCAGGATAGACGCAAGCAGTATATTCATATAATTTCTTGCCACACCCAGCTCATACAGCGAACCATCAAAAAGAATCATCCAATTATTCACACTGAACATACTGCCAAGCAGTTCTTTTGCATGATCCAACTCTCCTGCGCGAAAGAAAAGCCAGGCAAAAGTTACCAGCAGAAACGTCTGGAACGTTTGGAAAAGTTTCCCGCTGAACAGTTTCTGTGCGTCTTCCTTCCGCACCCCAAGCAGCCATTGCCATTTCAGCAGATAATTTTCAGCTCTCTCTCTGATTTCCCCCGCTGCATCTTCTATTACCTGATAAATCCCATTTAAAATCCCCCAAAATACAAATGCCAGAGACGCGCCGTGCCATAACCCGCTCACCGTGAATACTGTCAGCAAATTCCCTTCTTTTTTCAACTTTCCCTTCCGATTGCCCCCCAGCGGAATGTAGAGATAATCGCGGAACCATCCCGAAAGTGAAATATGCCATCTACGCCAGAATTCCTTAATGCTTCTTGAAAAATATGGCGCATCAAAATTGTCCATCAAACGGATTCCCATAATCAGTGCCGACCCTCTGGCAATCGTGGAACTGTGCTTTCTTTTTCCCTCACCCTGATGCCGTCAATGATTCTTCCGCACAGATAAGTGATGGCAGTAGTTGGGAAGAGCAGTAAGACATGCAGCGGGCTCCACTGCATATAAAAGTAATAGCTCACAGCGAGCAGCCAGATATAGCGGAATCTTTTCGGCAGGCAGTAATATATAAAAATCACAATCGGTAAAAATACCATATATTTCGGTGAATTAAACAGCATTCTTTCGTATCTCTCCGTTCCCTTTAATAGTTTATTTCCATCTTCCGCTCTTCCTCCGGAGAGTCTTTCATTCTGGCCACCAGCGTACATATCCCATGCTCTTCTGAGGGCGTCTGAAATTCCTTATTTTCTTTAAAATCCTGAACGGTATACGGTTCGCCTTCATCCGGCTTCAAAACAATCTTATATTCCATTCCTGTATCACGGTTTGAGGCAACCCACATTGAGTGAACCCCGTCTGCTGAATCGGAATAACATATCCCATATATGGCCGGAGCAAGTGCATTCAGCTTATCTTTGTAGGAATCATAAAAATACGTACTATAGTCTGCTTCCCCGCCGGATACCACTTTATAAAAAAAGGGAGTAAACACTTCAGCGCCACATTTGTTCAGATGATGATCATCCCGAAAGCTGCTGTCCTGCAACGGAAGATATTCTTCCCTTGCAAGATTAAAGTCATAAAATGCTACGCCATACTCCCTAGCCAGTTTTCTGATTTCATTGACATACTTATCATAGTCTGTTGTCCCAATAAGCCGCAGATCCGTCATCGGCGACGCAAACAACGTAATTGGCAGTCCCTTCCTCTGACAATATTCGATAATCATCCGACAATACTTTTCATTTTTTTCACTTATAAAAAACTCACTCAGATCTTCATTCTGTTTATAAAGTTTCTGGTATTCTTTAAAAACTATCGTCGACTCACGGAAGCCTTGCCCGTATATAACTTCCCTCTCCCCTTCACCCCTGTTCTCAATTTCATACGGCTCACTGTAGTAATCCTGCTCTTCTTTCTTTTCATTCAATCCCTCTTTCACATAATCCCAGTCGCCCAAATATTTGCGGTACCTGCTAAAAGGCAAAATCACATTGACGAATCGGTTCATACCGCCAATCGAGCGCATATATGCTATCTTATTAATGGACATTTTCATGTAGTCCGTGTTACTCCAATTCCGTTGATACATCAAAAGTCTGTCATCATTAGCAGTAGACAAATAGTACATTTCCAAATACACATGGGAAAGATCATTTCTCTGCTCTGCTTCCCTCAGTAAATAGTAAGATCCGTTCAGAGGTTGGGACGGCGATGCCAGGTTAAAATTGTATTCTCCCGTCAGTTCATCCAGTATCCTCGGATCAAGGGCATAATATACATGAGAGGAACCCAGGTATAGGTTATCAATCTTACCTTCATCCTCATAAAAATGATGCCAGAGAATACGGTAGTGGGCATCATTATCTGTCTTATACATTTTATTCAGAAGACCGGCTATACCTATAAAGACCAGTATCCCCACTGACAGTCCTAACATTTTGCCAATATATTTTCCGATCCATATCCGATGCCGCATCCTACAGACTCCTTCAGTTGAATTTTCATACTTATAGTATATATTTTGCATTTTCAATGTCTATAGTCTGTTGATTTTCTATTTAAATATCTTTAGTCTTTTTTTAATAAAAATATAATTCTTAGTAGACACTAAACAGGAAATCGCCAAAAAGTTTGACTGACCGACGCAGGAAAGGATTCAGCACAATGGATATTACAAAGGAAGTAGGGCTCCGAATCCGCTGTTACCGGAAACAAAACCGAATAACACAAGAAAAGCTGACCGAAATTTGTGAACTTCATCCAACTATATCGGACAATTGGAACGAGGTGAAAAAAACGCCACCATTGAAACACTTTTTCGAGTAGCCAACGGGCTTCAAATTTCAATCTGTGATCTTTTGGGGAATATCGCATACTCTCCAGACAGTCAGAAACACTTGAACATTCCACTGGAAATCTATTATCAGCTCCTGTCAATTCCACAGGAAAAGCAAAACAGTGTTTATGAAATTATACAGAAAATCATTGATTTTACTATGAACTGCAAATGACGGACATAGACTTGACTTTTCATGATTTGCTGGTATACTTAAATCTTGGAAAAATTCATAGATTCAGGTTTTTCCAGAATATACACGTCAGTTCGAGACCTTCCTGACGTAAAACAAAACTAAAGGAGACAACTGCATATGAAAACACAAAACACACAGGCGGTTTCCATCAAAACCGCCCACACTCATGCGCTCTTCATGGCGCAGGCGGCTATGATCGCCGCACTCTACATCGTATTGACCTTCATCGCGAATGCCTTTGGACTCGCCAATTACGCTGTTCAGGTACGCTTCTCGGAAGCGCTCACCGTCTTACCCTACTTCACACCTGCTGCCATCCCGGGACTGTTTATCGGCTGCTTTCTGAGCAATATTCTGACAGGATGCGCCCTGCCCGACATTATCTTCGGCAGTCTCGCCACGCTTTTAGGAGCGCTTGGCACCTATGCCCTGCGGAAATGGAAATGGTGTGCGCCGGTCTGCCCGATCCTCGCAAATACAATTATCGTGCCGCTTATCCTGATTTACGGCTATGGTCTGCTGCTCGAAGGCATGTCGTTGATACAGTGCCTCGGTTTCTACTGTCTGACCGTGGGCGCGGGGGAGGTGATCTCCTGTGGGATTTTGGGGATGATTCTTTTAACGGCACTGCAGAAATACGGCAGCCGCATCTTTGCAAAAACTGAATAGCGAACATAATACACCCCCTGCAAACAATTCCTTGCAGGGGGTGTATTTATACTTCTCATAACATAGCCTCAAAATAATCCCTCACCTGAATCAAGTCTTCAAACACCGCCACGCTTAAATCTCTCATCTCCTCCGTCGCCGGTGTCAGATCGGGTACCATGACGGGACGCATTCCTGCGCTGTGCGCCGATCGAATACCGTTGTAGGAATCCTCGATGGCATACGTATTTTCGGGCAGGGCACCCATGCGCTCACAGGTCATCAGATAAATGTCCGGCGCCGGCTTGCTGTTTTTTAACAGATCGCCGCCCACCACCACCTGAAAATAATCATAAAGCCCCGCTGCCTGCAGCTCCTGCGTCACAACGGCAAGTCTGGTGGACGAGGCAAGCCCCAGAGGAACCTTCTCTTCCGACAGATATTGCAGCAGCTCCGCTGCGCCGGGCTTCACGGGAATCCCTTCTGTGTCCGCAATTTCGTGAAACAGCACGGAACTCTCCTCCCTGAATTTTTCATACGGGAAATCCTTCCCGTAATGCCCGTAGACAATTTCCCGTGTGCGCGCCTCGTTGGTGCCGATGCACCGTATAAACACCTCACGGATGCCTGAAATTCCATGCCTTTCGCCAACCTGCTCCCAGCAGTCTAAAACCAGCCTTTCTGTATCAAAAATAGTCCCGTCCATGTCAAAAATCACGGAAATATCCGATTGCCTCATATGTCCTCCCTCACCGCTATTCCTTTCTAATATAGGAGATGAACTGATTGCCGTTTTCCTCCAGCCACTCCTTAGAGTCGTTCATGCCTCTCTTTTCCAGCGTTCCCGCTACCGGGTCCATCACCACGATATTCAATTCGTTGAAGCCCGTGATCAGCACCGCGTTGCCATCCTCCAGCGTTGCGAGTACCGGAATATCCTTGTTCACATAGTACAGTACCGCGTCCAGACTGCACCCTGACAGATCCAGTATCGTATAATCCTGCAGGTCACCTGCCAGAATATCCATCACCGTGTCTCCCTGATTCAGCCGCGTCTGCGTGTTTCTGGAAATTCCCTCATATCTTAATATCGTGTCGAGGCAGACCGCAAGCGAACCCTTAGTCTCCGTCACCTCGTCCTCGGTGATTGCCATAATTTGATTTCGAGTGTTTCTCGTCTCCCTGCGCCACACATAATCCCCGTCATCGTCAACCACCACGCCCGCCACGCGGTACGCCAGATCCACTGCCCTGCCGGGATTGACATAGAGGTTTTCGATTCCGTTCTTCCCATACACATAGAAAAAGTCTTCCGACGGGCCGTCGCCGAGCTCGCCCACCGAACGGTTTCCCTCAAACAAAATCTCTTTCGGCGTCAGATGTTTCAACCCCTTGGCGTCTATCTCGTTCTTCACCGTAATCTGACAGATGGTTTCGTAGGTTTCGGTGACAACAAAATTCAGCACATTGTTACCGTTCCTGACTTCCTCCGTATTCATGATCTGATCGTCGAGAGTGGGCACATAGCTTTCGCTCTCCTCGTCATACACGACCCGGGAAAGCGTGATCTGGTTCTCCGTAATCTCGGTCTCCACCACATACACATTTTCTTTCTGATACGTCTTTAAAACGCTGCCGTCATCACTCTGTATTTTCAGACAGTACATGGGGAAAGTCGTGATGCCCGTCCTATTCTCCCGCACATCCCGTTTTCTTGCCAACCCGTAAATCAGATCTTCCTCCATAAATCCCACAACCGAAATATACTCGCCGGCACCCGCTCCGATCTTCGTCTGCTTTTGCGTGTTCAGATTCATCAGAATCAAATCGCTTGCCGCGTAGAGGTCGCTGCCCTCCTGCCAGACTAACATTTTATTGGACTCCGACACATGGTAACCGCCCTCTTTTAGTCCCGTCACCACCGTCTGAATCGAAAGTTTGCGGACATCCACCGCGTATACGCTGCCATCCATCATAAAGTAGTAAATACCTGTCCTGCTCAGATAGGAAAGCTCCTCGATATCCGTCTTTAAAAGCTCATAAGACTTGTCATAGGGGATATACGCCATCTCCTCCACAGTGTTCGTCATGCTGTTGTAGGCATAGAGCGCCACGCCCACGCAGCCCTCGTGCCGCCCCCTGTTCATATATCCGTAAACGAGAAACAGGATATTCCCCGTCTCGTCCACCGTCAGCACCCGGATGTCATGTCTGTCATATGCGCTTCTTTCATCCTGCAGCTCCTCCGTATTACCGTAAAAGCTGAACAGCCTCGCCAGCTTGTTGTCCGTCACATTGTAGCTGTAAAGCTTATCCGCCACCGTAAAGGCAAACACATTGCCGCCATCGCTCTCCTTAAGCTCCACCTTTTCCCCTGTAATTCCCAGCACGATTTTGTCGTTGATATAGACGTCTGACTCCTCGTCAAAAACCTGTTCCATCGTTCTCTCAAAATCGAGCAGATACATGCGGTCCGGCGTGTATCGGATTCTGTAAAATTCCTTTACCCGGTAATAATCCGTCTTCCTACCGTCTTTGATATTCACCAGATATTCCAGATTAAAAGAGCCCGTGTTCTCCGTCAGTTCCTTGATAATAATGCGCGGGGTCCCCACCCTCTTTACCGGAAGCTCACCCCACGTCACCTGGTTAAAGCTGGAGTGGATCGTCACCTTGTGGAATGTGGTGTTGTCTCCCTCCGAGTTGGATTCCAGATATTTCGTCAGTTCCGCCGCCGCTTCCCTGTCAAATGTGCGCTCGTGGAAGTCCGTGATATAATCCAGCTTTTCGCGGACATGAAGCGAATCGCTTAAGATGATTCTGGAATAATATCTGACGGGCGTACTGTTTGCGGGCGTGACAAGAAAAACCAGCATATACTCGGTATCATTCTCAATCAGATCCTTCAGTGTGATCGAAAAGGAAATCTCGTTCCCCTCCGTTTCATATTCTTCCACCGTGGTGCTCTCCACGAGCCGCTCCCCGTCAAGGCTCCTCACCTCAAAGGCAATATCGTCAATTCCCCTTCCGTAAGTGTCCATCTTCACGTCTATTTTCCTGTCCTCATCGACAGGCTGGAGGTTGTCCCGCAAATAGGCGCACTCCATACTCTGGGCATAGCCATGCAGACTTCCTACCCTGTACGCGCCCACATGCATAGACAGCACAGGGTAAGTCGCCTCCCCCATTTCGGTCGTCATATCCGTATTTCCCTGATTCATTACCCTGCTCAGGATCATCAGTGCAAGCGCAAAGATACACCCGAGCAAAACGCCTTTTATGATCGCTCTCTTCATGTAATCTCAATTCCCCGGTCAAAACTTCAAAATCCCGTTCTGATTCATATGGCGCTTTTTATAAATCTCACCACACAAGAGCACTTGGACAAACTCCGTAATCCGGTCCCAATCCTGTTCCGGCTGCTGCGGCGTCTCCGTCTCCCCGGCATGTTTCAATTTATCCACAACGACCTGTGTCAGCCGGTAAATCTGCCACTTGTCGGGATATTCGTCATAAATCATACTGCCTTCATAGTCTAACCGATCCAGAATCTCTGCAATCACTTTCTGGTATTTCTTCGCCTCCGCGGGATACATCTCCTGCAAATATTCCAGATCCCTTGTCACCGTATCCTGCTCCTGGTAAAAGAGCGGCATCGGATACGCCATGTAAAACGGTAAAATTCTCGATTGTCTCATACACTCACCATGATAACCGGTCGCTTTATTTTATCATATGGCAAGACATTCGGAATGTGCCGCAAAATCCCTATTTTTTTAAAAGTCTGAAGCTTCCCACAAGCTGCTGGAGCATCGCTGCCTGACCGGATAATTCCTGACTGGTGGCTGCACTTTCCTCCGCGGTTGCGGAATTATTCTGCACCACGCCGGATATCTGCCCGATACCTGCGGCAATCTGCTCAATTGCATCGGTCTGATCATCCACGGATTTCGCCACCTGCTCCATCTGTTCTACCGCCTCGCCTGCCATCTTTGCCGCGGCAGTCACCGAATCAGTTACCTTCCCCACTACAAGGCTTCCGCTTTCGACCGCTGTGACGGAGCGCTCAATCAGCTCCTTGGTCGCCTTCGCCGCCTGATCCGATTTAGTCGCCAGATTTCTCACTTCTTCCGCCACCACGGCGAAACCTTTTCCGCTTGCCCCGGCACGCGCCGCCTCCACTGCCGCGTTCAGCGCCAGAATATTTGTCTGGAAAGCAATATTTTCAATGGTATCTATAATGCGGCTGATCTCATCGGAGGACTGTGTGATCTGGCTCATCGCCTGATTCAGGCTGTCAATATACCCGCCGCTCTCCTGAAGCTTTCCTCCCGCCTCGTCCACAACGTCCTTGGCGTGTTCCGTCATCTGCGCGATTCCCTTCGCCTCCGTACTCATATTGGAAATCGTCCCGGAGAGTTCCCCTATTGCGCTCGTCTGCTCCACCGCGCCTTGGGACAGCGCCGCGGCTGTAGCCGCCACCTGCTCCGATCCCGTCGAAACCTGACCTGATGCAGCGACAATACCCGCCATGGTAACATTCAGCTTTTCGCTGATGCCCCGCAGGGACTCCCACAAAACAGCAAAATCGCCGGGATAAGGCTGCCCGGAAACTTCCCGGGTCAGATTCCCGTCCGCTATCGCGCCGAGAATATCCTGCATTTCATGTACAATTCCCCCGAAGTCTTTGACGAGCTGCGCGGTGGAATCCGCCAGTATCCGCGTCTCGTCCTTACTCTTTACCTGTGGAACAGGACTTTCCAAGTCACCCTGTGAAAGCGCCTGAATCCGCTTCGCGCACTTGACGACAGGTGTGGCGATGGAATGACTTACCTTCATGGAAATTATGATAATCACGATACATGCTATGGCGCAGACTGCGATCTGTATAAAGTTCCCGTACTCCGCCGGGCGCATGAACTCATCCTCGTCTATCGTCACTGCAATCGACCATCCGTCCGTCCCCGCAATGGGCGCATAACTCTGAATATTGTTGGACTGATCCTCCGCGTAATAGAACCGCTCCACACCGATCTCCCCGAGCGTCATTTTCTTCTCGATCGCCGCCACCGTCTGAAGGTCTTCATTCTCAGGATCCGCCGCCGCTTGGCGCATGACGTTTTCCCGGTTCATCACCGTCTCCTGATCCATGTAAGCAATTGTCGTACCCTCTTTGTCAAGAATGTACGCCTCGCCTTCCTCTCCGATCTGCAGCCCCTCAATGATGGACTGTAAAATATAGGTATCACACTGGAAATAGAGCACGCCTTTCACCGCTTCGCCTTCCCGGATCGGGGCGGCAACCATGATATAGATATCGCTGCCGTCTATGTAGGGGGTAGACATGTAGCTGTTCCCCTGTACAGCTGCCTGAAAAAAGGGTTCTCCGGAAATATCCACATCATGAAACGCGTCATGACCGTCCAGATCAGCCATGCCGCCAACACGCATATAGTAAGCGTCCGCCCGTTCCTGAATAAACGCCTGCTTTTCCTCCAAAGAAACCGTTTCATTCACGAGGGTCGGATTCGATGCCATTTCCGCCACTGTCAGCGTGTAAGTCGAGATCATATTTTCCGCCGCCAAAGCGGCAAGTTCCGCCGTTTCCAGCACATTTTTCTCAAGCGCCGACGTAGTGGAATAGCGGGTTACCGCCGTACTCACAATCCCCGCAATCACCGAAACACACAATGTCGCCAATACCACTACAGCAATAATTTTCGTCTGAATTTTCCGCATCTTATCCATCCCCGCTCATCTGTGTATAAACAGGGGAACGGATCGATCCGTTCCCCCGCAAAGCTTTGTCATTTGTGCACTGTCTCTATCCTCGCCACGGCTCGTTTCAGGGACATCTCCGCCCTTCGCATGTCCGTTCCCGGCGCATGTTCCCTGATGCGCTCCTCGGCGCGGGATTTGGCTTCCTCCGCGCGTTCCACGTCAATCTCTTCGGGCCACTCGATAATCTCGGCGAGCACCGTAACCTGATCTGGCAGCACCTCGGCAAAGCCCGCGTGAAGGGCTGCCTCCGACACTTCCTGATCCTTCGTGATCGTGAGGATTCCGGGCGCAACTATCATCGTCATCGGGATGTGCTCCCTGTATATGCCGACCTCGCCCTCGACCGTGTTAAACTCCACCATGGACACCTCGTCCTCATAGAAAACCCTGTCCGGTGTGATGATCTTTAATGTAAAGTTTCTGCTATCCTCAGCCATATATTTACCTCCTGCGGCTATCCGGTATCCTCATAGCTGCACTCCTACTTCTTAACGCGCGCAACCACGTCATCGATGCTTCCCGCATTCAGGAAATAGCTCTCCGGAATATCGTCATGCTTGCCGTCAAGAATCTCCTTAAAACCGCGGATGGTCTCGGAAATCGGCACATACACGCCGCTCATTCCCGTAAACTGCTCCGCCACATGGAAAGGCTGGGAAAGGAATCTCTGTATTCTTCTCGCACGTGCCACCACCAGCTTATCTTCCTCGGAAAGTTCGTCCATACCGAGTATGGCGATGATATCCTGCAGTTCCTTGTACTTCTGCAGAATCTCCTGCACGCCTCGCGCCACCTGATAGTGCTCTTCTCCGACAATTCTCGGATCGAGGATTCTGGAGGAGGACTCAAGCGGATCAACCGCCGGATAGATACCTAACTCCACGATAGAACGGGACAGCGTCGTCGTCGCGTCCAGATGCGCGAATGTCGTCGCCGGAGCCGGGTCAGTCAAGTCGTCCGCAGGCACATAAACCGCCTGTACGGATGTGATAGAACCGCTCTTTGTGGAAGTGATACGCTCCTGCAGCGCACCCATCTCCGTCTGCAGCGTAGGCTGGTAACCTACTGCGGAAGGCATACGTCCGAGCAGTGCGGACACCTCGGATCCTGCCTGTGTGAAACGGAAGATATTGTCGATAAAAAGCAGCACGTCCTTACCGCCCTTGTCACGGAAATACTCCGCCATCGTAAGTCCGGTCAGACCCACTCTCATTCTCGCCCCGGGGGGCTCGTTCATCTGTCCGAACACCATCGTCGTCTTATCGATAACGCCCGATTCCTCCATCTCGTGGTAAAGGTCGTTACCCTCTCTGGTACGCTCTCCTACACCGGTAAATACGGAGTAGCCGCTGTGCTCTGTCGCGATATTGCGGATCAACTCCTGAATCAGCACAGTCTTACCTACGCCTGCACCGCCGAACAGACCGATCTTACCGCCCTTCTGGTAAGGACAAAGCAGGTCAACGACCTTGATGCCTGTCTCCAGAAGCTCCGTCGCCGTGGACTGTTCCTCGAACGCCGGCGCCTGTCTGTGAATCGGCTCATGCCCTACATCCGTAGGCGCGGGTTTATTGTCAATCGGTTCTCCCAGAACGTTAAAAATACGTCCCAGCGTGTTTTCTCCGACAGGAACCGTGATGGGAGCGCCTGTTGCAACCGCCTCCATACCTCTCACCAGACCGTCGGTCGGTCCCATGGAAATACATCTGACGGTATCGTCACCCAGATGCTGCGCCACCTCCACAGTCAGTTCCCCGCCCGTCTTAAGCGGGATTCTGATTGCATCGTTAATCTCCGGCAGGCTGCCTGTCGAAAATTTAATATCCAGTACGGCGCCGATGATCTGAGTGATCTTTCCAAGATTTTCACTTGTCTTTCCTTCTGCCATCTCTTTTTCCTTTCACTCATGTTAATTATTAACTGATCGCATTTGCACCTGCGATAATTTCTGTTAATTCCTGCGTAATAGATCCCTGACGCGCTCTGTTGTACATCAGCGACAAGTGATCTATCATTTCCTCAGCATTGCTCGTTGCGGAATCCATCGCCTGCATTCTCGCACCGTTTTCGCTCGCAACCGCTTCTACCAGACCGCCGTAAATCAGGCTGGTGACATATTTCGGAATGATCATGTCCAACGCCCCGTCGTCGTCCGGCTCAAAGTTCATAAGCGCCTTGCTGCCGGTGTCCTGCGTCTCCTCCGAAGCGTTCTCCGCCGGCTCCACGGGAAGCAGCTTAAGAAGCGTCGGCACATGGACTACCGTGTTCTTAAATCCAGTGTAGGCGAGATAAATCTCCCCGATCTCCCCCGCCGTAAAGGAAGCAAGCAGCCTCTTGCACAGCGCCATTGCGTCCACGTAGGACGGTTCCTCGATGATGGCGGAATCCTCCTCCACGATCTCATAACCGGCTCTGTTCAGGGCATCCCTGCCCTTTTTGCCGATCGCGTAGATCCGCAGGTCTTCCTTCTTAAAATCGCCCTTTGTGATCAGCTTCACAACGTTGGAATTGTAGCCGCCCGCAAGTCCCCTGTTAGAGGTTATCACGATCACAGCCTTCTTCTGCGATTCCCCCGCCGTCAGGTAGGGGTGGTTTAAGTTGCCGGTCTTCGCCAGCATGGAAGTCACCGTCTCGTACATACAGTTAAAATATGCCTTCGACTGTTCTGCGTGCTGTTTCGCCCTCTGCAGTTTAACGGTAGAAACGAGTTTCATAGCCTTGGTAATCTGCTGCGTGCTCTGAATACTGCCTTTACGCCTTTTTATGTCTCTCATTGAGGCCATAGCAACCCCTCCTATTTAAACTGCGCCTTAAACTCCTCGATTGCCTTTTTCAGCTTCGCGTCTGTCTCGTCATTAATTTCTTTATTCTTCGCGATCGCATTCGGCACCTCGGGATACTTCGTGTCAAGGAACTCGAAGAACTCCGTCTCAAATCTGGTGATATCCTCAACCGCGATATCAAGCAGGTACTTGTTCGTCACCACGTAGATGATGATAACCTGATACTGTACCGGCATCGGCTTGTACTGCGGCTGTTTCAGGACTTCCTTGATTCTCTCGCCCTGTGCCAGCTTCTCCTTCGTATCGGCGTCAAGCTCGGAACCGAACTGGGAGAACGCCGCCAGCTCTCTGTACTGCGCAAGCTCTGTACGGATAGGCGCCGCAATCTTCTTCATCG